>MRWG01000536.1_pt1 | contig 39446 bp, 36 predicted proteins | sample 1013341 | NCBI WGS metagenome assembly MRWG01 (sample SAMN06117577, study PRJNA244670) | biofilm metagenome | biome: Water; feature: Cathode Biofilm; material: Biofilm; isolation source: microbial consortium enriched at the cathode of a solar microbial fuel cell | place: USA: District of Columbia ... | reverse complement strand
AGCGGTGACGTTTATAGCTGATGGGCGATCGAGTCATGCTGCCCGAATATCGGATCGATACTGATCACAAGTTAACCTGACAGTACCGTCTGGAGCGTTCCAGAACGGCGTCGATCTCGGCAAAGACAGTTTTTTCGGTGTCGGCAGTGTCCTGTTGGGCCGAGGGTGATGCGGTAGGTCCCCTCCCCTCCCCCGAGCTTCTGATTGTCGTTGTCTCGAACTCGGCGTCATCTGTCGGCCGACCCACAAGTGCCAGAAGACTATCGCGGCTCAAGACAGTGTCCGGGGCTTGCCGGTCGACCCGTCTGCGGAGCGCCAGGAACCTGGCGGCCCGGGTCAGCTCGTGGGTGGGTGCGCGTCTGTCGGTGCCGGCGTGGGGCGTCCACGCCATCAGAACCATTCGTTACATGCATACTGGTGAACCCAGCGATTGGCAGTATCCTCTCGTCGGCTCGGTTGTTACCCGGGTATTTTTTAATTAAAACTTGACTATAATATTCATATTTGTTTTCTCGGGCAGGAAATCCTGCGCCTTCGTCAGACGGCCCTCCTGAGGAGATGTGAATGTTCTACCACCCCGCAGCCCGGTCAGCTGTTGCGCTGACCCTGAGCCTGTTGCTGCCAATGGCCGCCCAAGCAGAAAGTTCCTTTGTCGATCATCGCGGCAAGACGATTACCTTTCAGTCTCCGCCTGAGCGTGTCGTCACGATTGTTCGTTCTGCTCCGATCATCTATCGGGCGATCGATGAAAAGGCTGATCACATAGCCGGGATGAACAAGGATTCTCTCGATCGTTATTTCACGAAGGGCATTTATACGGAGATGCTTCCGGAAATGTCCGCCATCAACACCAGCGCGGCGCAAGAAGGATTTGTCCCGAACGTCGAGGCGATCCTTGCGACGAAACCTGATGCAGTTATCCAGTGGACGCACGACGAGAAGCTTATCGAGCCACTTGAGAGAGTTGGCCTGACGGTGGTTGGCTGGCAGTGCTGTACAGAACAGGACCGTCTCGATTACCTCACGCTTACCGGTTACATGACCGGTCGCAACGACCGGGCGCAGGCTATCCTCAAGTCTCAGTCTGATGCTCTCAAGGTGCTTAGGGAAAAAGTGGCTGCACTAGATGCGGCCAGCTTGCCGATCGTTTTGCACATAGACCAAATCGGAGATCAGATCCGGGTGATTGCCAATGGATCACAGGATCTGTCGTTGAGTGGTGTGTCCAATCCAGCAGCTGATGATAGTGGCGAGTGGTGGCGCACAATTGATATGGAACAGCTGCTTGTTTGGGATCCGGATATCATAGTTATCCCTGCCTATGCTGTTCAGTTGAATCCCGAAAACTTCTTCAATGATCCGTTGTTGAAGAACCTGAAGGCGGTCAAAGCCAGGAAAGTATACAAGCAACCGGTGTTCGCTCGCACACCTGACGCCCCGGAGATATTCTTGACGTCGGTTTGGCTGGCGGCGGTTGCTCATGGCTCTGAGTATGCCCCAGCGTTCAGGAGCACAATCCATGATGTCTACAAACTGATTTATGGTGCGGAACTGTCAGGCGAGCAGATCAAGTCGGTTCTCGAGACGGATAGCAACACACCTGCCGAAAAATATGTTGAACTCTTCAACTGAAACACCTGCGGCGCGAAAGAGAAAGACTTGGTATGGACGGAGCCTGGCAACAGTGTCCGTCCTACCAGCTCTCGTTGCTTTGTTGACTCTGTCGATCCTATATTCGGTGACTATTGGGCGATATGACCTGTCAGTTCAGCAAGTTGCGCTCATTCTCGTCGACAACTTTTATCAGGTGAGCGATCCAACATGGGATCCAGTAAAGGAAGTTGTCGTTGAGCAAGTGCGGTTACCCAGGATATTCGCGGCCGTCATCATCGGATTTGGCCTTTCAATTTCCGGTGCTTCTCTTCAGGGATTGTTTCGAAACCCGCTTGTAGATCCAGGCATCATAGGTGTAACCGCGGGAGCAGGTTTTGGCGGAACCCTTGCCATACTTCTTGGTGTGCAGGGTTACGGTTTGCTGTTGATTGCTTTCCTTTTCGGACTAGGCAGTGTGCTGTTGGTGAAATTGCTCGCCACGGTCCGGGGACGTACGAGCATGCTCACGCTGGTGCTGGCAGGTGTGGTCATTTCTGCGTTCTTTTCAGCTGCTATTTCCATTGCGAAACTTCTTGCCGATCCGTTTCAGAAATTGCCTGCAATTACCTATTGGCTGATGGGCAGCATTGCCTCTAGCAGTTACTCGGACGTTTTTCTGATCGCTCTGGCAGTGGTGCCTTCTTCCATCGCAATCTATCTGCTGCGGTTCCAGATCAACATCATGTCTCTGGGTGAGGAAAAAGCACGTGCACTCGGTGCCAGAGTGATGCTTGTACAATGGATTATACTTCTCGCCTCCGCTCTCATCTCCGCCGGGGTTGTTGCAACGTCGGGCATTATTGGTTGGGTCGGTCTTGTCATTCCTCATATGGCAAGGGCGCTGGTGGGGGCTGATCATCAGCGTCTACTCCCGGTATCCGGCATCGTCGGCGCCATTTATCTGCTTATGGTAGACAATCTCGCGCGAACGTTGACCACCGCTGAAATTCCACTCGGAATCATAACGGCCCTGATAGGCGTTCCAGTTTTTGCCGTCATTCTGAGGCGACTTCACGCGAAGGGAGGATGGTCGAGTGATTGAGGCTCGTAATCTTTCCGTCGAACGTGGTGGCCGAACTATCCTGCAAGGATATAAATTCCGACTGGAGAAGGGGCGCATCCTCGCAGTCCTCGGTGCAAATGGTGTCGGTAAAACGACGTTGATCAACACTTTGATCGGCGCCATCAAACCCAGATCTGGCAAACTCAAAATTATGGGCCAGGTGGGTTTTGTCCCTCAGCTTTTCGAAGTGCCGTTTTCATATACCGCACTCGACATTGCACTCATGGGGCGCGCTCGGCATCTTGGGCTTTTCAAAGCGCCTGCCAAAAGGGATTATGACATTGTTCGTCGTTACTTCGACATGCTCGATATCGGTTTTCTTGAAGGGCAGGTCTTCAATTCCTTAAGCGGTGGCCAACGACAATTAGTAATGATCGCTCAGGCGCTTGCATCTGAATGCGAGTTGCTTGTTCTCGATGAACCGTGTGCTGCACTGGACTACAAGAACCAGGATAAGGTTCTGGAACTCCTCCATCAGCTTCATGCCAGTCATGGAATGACAATCGTGTTTTCCACTCACATGCCACAGCACGCAGTCGAAATTGCTACAGACGTTCTCTTGATGACCAGTGGAACCCGTTACGTGAGCGGATCTGCCGAGCAAGCTCTTGGTTCTCAAAACCTGTCTGAGCTCTATGACCTTCCGATTGCCAGGGCAAACTTTTCAGGGTTGGAAAAATACACCTACGCACCGGTGTTTCGCTGTCAAGGAATGTCTCCCGATGCCTGAATACTCCGAACGGTCAAAGGGGATTGCCTACATCCATTGGGGGAATAGTTGGCAACTGCGTAGCTTTCAAGACTTTCGTCACTATATCGATGACCTCATTTACATTCACGATCTCCCAAAGGTGAACCTCGGTGCCTACAAGGCGGTTGTCATACCGGATGCCATGGATGGAGAAGCCACTCGATCTCATGCAGCACAACTGAACGCTTATCTTGAGTCCGGGGGATTTCTCGTCGTCTGTCTACAGGGTCATGCAGATTGGCTCGATATCCCCGGATTGGAATGGAAGCCTGGAAGCTGCCGTGATTGGTTATGGTGGACGAAGGGAGATAAGCTTGAAATCCAACTGACGGAACCTCATCATCCCATCACGATGGCGATGCCACTTGCCCACATGAGCTGGCATTGGGGCGGGTCCTATCGTGTTCCAGAAGGGGGGCAGTCAATCCTTGAACTGGAGGACGGCAATGGTAGCCTCTTCCTCGATTTTCCGTCCCTACCCGGAGGTGGGCGGTTGCTGCTATCGACGCTCGATCCGCATTCTCATAACGGACAAAGGTTCATGCCGGCGACCACTCGCTTCCTGCATTCCTTTTATCCTTGGCTGAACCGGGAACTCGGGATCGATCGAAAGCTCCCTAACCGCTTTACCTATCTGCAGTGCTCACATGTTCAAAGCGAATGGTATCCGGATTGGATTGACCAGAGCCTACAGGCCGCGGGGTTCCAAACCCGTTTTGCGCCGCTGTACGATCTTGGCCCGGGTCTGTTGGCAAGTACGGACATCCTCTATCTTCCCAGCAGCCATGATGAATTCTTTTTGAAGCGTAAGTGCGACGATCTACTCTCTTTTCTTGAACATGGCGGCAACATGATCTTGTGTGCTGAACCTTGTCAGCCGTGGATGCCTTTCATGGCACCATTCAGGGCCGTAACGCCAAGACCATTCAACAATCTCAAGGTAAGGCTACGGGACGATCGCTTCGGGATCTTTTCAGATCTCGGTGAGGGTTTCGACGGGTGGAAGGGAATCTATGGGCAATATGCCCGCGGCTGGACAGACGCGCCTCCAGGCGCGATCTGGTTGACCGACATTGGGTCACCAGAAGACCCGAAACCGGCAGATTGGCTTTGGCAATTTCCGACAGAAACTGGATCCGGTGGTTATGTTCTCATGCACAACGGTGACAACATGACCCGGTATCCAGACCATGGACCAAACAAGGAAGGTTTGATTGTAAATATAGCGAGAGCAATTCAAAAACTATCGATAGGTGATTTACTGTTCTGAATTCGCCTGCGTCCCGTTTTTTTCTTGATTTAGGCTTGCCTTGAACTGCTTTTCGCTTTCAAGGAGGCGAGTACATTCGATCAAGACCACTCTACTTCTGGATGCGGTTTTGGGCTGAAGGGAGGCTTTCAATAATTTGCCTCCCGAGTAACATCACTTTGAGGTGCCATCTTACTTCGAAACAACGCACCTAGCTTTACTTATTTTGAAGTGCGAGCAACAGGTCCTGAGCCGCCTTCATCAACAACGGCATATCAACTCCTCCTGCAACAAAACGATATCCCCAATCACGATATCGAAGGGCATCTTCCGATCGCGTTGCGAGTATCCCTGGAGCCTTGCCAGATTTTTTAATGCGATGTGCCGCTGTGCGAATTGCCTCTTGAACCGGTTCGACACCTGGGTTGCCTAGGAAACCCATGGATGCAGAGAGATCGGAGGGACCTATGAATACCCCGTCGACCCCGTCGATGGCGGCAATCTCCTCCAAGCGGGCCAACGCGCTGGCGGTTTCAATCTGAACCAAGACACATATCTGGTCGTTGGCCTTTTGAAGGTAACCTTTTGCCAGGCCGAAACGGCTTGCCCTTGTCGAACCGGCAACACCACGGATTCCCTCCGGCGGGTAACGCGTTGCACGCACCGCAGCTTCTGCCTCTTCCGGCGTTTCGACGAAGGGGATCAGCAAGGACTGAACGCCAATGTCGAGCATCTTTTTGATCAGGATTTTGTCGTTCCAGGCCGGCCGTGCGACGGCCGACGCGGTTCCGCAGGCTGCGGCCTGAAGGATTGGCTGCAACATCGCCACTTCGACCGGGGAATGTTCTGTGTCGAACAGCATCCAGTCGAAGCCGACCAAGGAAAGAGCTTCCGCGGCAGTGGGATTGGCCATTGAGTGCCACATTCCCCACTGAGTCTCCTCAGTAAGAAGACGCTGCTTGAAACGATTTGTAGGTACTTCAGTCATATGAATTGCACTGCTACGGACCCAAGCGGACCGAAATCCGCATGCAGGGTATCGCCCTTGCTTGCCCAGACCGGGCGCGTGAAAGAGCCGGACAGCATCAGGTGTCCGGGTTCAAGAACAGTTCCAAACGGCGCTAGTTTGTTTGCCAGCCAAGCGATGGCCATTGCTGGATGTCCAAGGACGCCAGCAGCCAGGCCGGTCTCCTCGATTTCAGAATTGCGGTAGAACACGGCGCCAACCCATCGCAGGTCCACTTCGTCAGCCCGAACCGGCCGTCCGCCGAGCACAATTCCCGCCGCTGCGCCGTTGTCGGCGACGGTGTCGAAGATTTTTCGCGGTTCCGTCACGCGAGCATCGATGATCTCGATCGACGGAATGACCCACTCGGTTGCCCTCAACACATCGATGAGCCCGATGCCTGGGCCTTTCAGGGGCTCCTTCAGGACGAAAGTGAGTTCCGGCTCGACCCGGGGAACACAGAAATCCTCAAAAGGAACCTTGGCGCCGTCGTGCAGAAGCAGGTCATCGAACAGGTAGCCATAGTCAGGTTCGTCGATCTTCGAGGAGGCCTGCATCGCTTTGGACGTTAGGCCGATCTTGTGACCGATTATCTTGCGTCCCTGCTTGACCTTTTCCGCCGCGACGGCGGAGGAAATCGCGTATGAGTCCTCGATCTCGATGTCCGGAAACATTTCGGAGGGGCGCCTGCCCTGCACCTTGGTCCGGTGGCTTTCGAGCAAGGAGGCTACCGCCTCGGCGCGCTGGATATCGCTGAGCATTTTGTCCTCAAAGTTTGATGCAGACGTTTCTTAGTTCGGAATAGAATTCCATGGAATGGATGCCGCCCTCACGGCCGATGCCGCTGGCCTTGGAGCCGCCAAAGGGGGTCCGCAGATCGCGCAGGAACCAGCAGTTGACCCACGTAATGCCGGCATCGATCGCAGCCGCGACCCGGTGGCCCCGTGTGAGGTTTTCCGTCCAGATCGACGTGGCAAGGCCATAGGGCGAGGCATTGGCCAGTTCGACAGCTTCTTCTTCCGTGTCGAATGGCGTCAGATGGGTGCAGGGGCCGAAGATTTCCTCCACAACGATGGGCGAATCTTCCGGCAATCCGGTCCACACGGTCGGTTCGACCCAGTAGCCGCCTTCATAGCCCTGCAGCTCGGGCGTGCCTCCACCGGCAAGGACCGTCGCTCCGGAGCTCTTTGCCTTGTCGTAATAGCAGAGCACCTTGGTACGGTGTTCGTCTGAAATGAGCGGTCCCATGGTCGTGGCATTGTCGAAAGGATCGCCGTACCGGTAGCCGCGCGCCTTTTTGGCGAGTCCCTCGGCAACACGGTCGAAGATGCCCCGCTGGACATAGATCCGCTCCGTGCCGAGACAGACCTGGCCGGTATTTGCAAAACAGGCGCGGCCGATGCCTTCCATTGTCTTGTCGAAATCGGCGTCGTCAAAGACGATCCCCGGGTTCTTGCCGCCAAGCTCCAGCGAGACCGGGCGTACGCCGCGCGCCGCGGCGGCCATGATTGCCTCGCCGGTGCGCGTTTCGCCGGTGAAGGTAATGCCGTCGACATCCGGATGGGACGTCAGGAACTCGCCGGCACAGCCGGGGCCGCGTCCGTGCACGACATTGTAGACACCAGCGGGAATGCCGACATCGTTCATGACTTCGCCGAGCAGCGTTGCCGTCGCCGGGGTTTCCTCGGACGGCTTGACGACGACCGTGTTGCCGCAGGCAAGGGCCGGCGCGACCTTCCAGGTCATCAGCAGCAGCGGCAGGTTCCAGGGACAGATGACCGCGATGACCCCGCGGGGGGTGCGGACGGCATAGTTCAACGCGCCGGCGCCATCGGGTGTCGGCTGGGCGAAGCTCTCCGTTCCAAGGACAGAGACCTGATCGGCAAAGACGTTGAAATTGGCCGCGCCGCGCGGAATGTCGATGTGGCTGGCAATCGAGCGCGGCTTGCCGGTGTCGCGGATCTCGGCGGCCAGAAAGTCGTCGAAACGCGCGTTGATGCCATCCGCAAGCTTGCGCAGCAGCGAAATGCGCTCGGGAACCGACATGCGTCCCCAGGGGCCCTTGAGAGCCGCCCGGGCTGCGCCAACCGCGGCGTCGACCTGCTCACGGTCGGCGGAACGGATCTCGCCGATGATTTCGCCGGTAGTCGGAAAATGGTTCGCAAAGCTCTCGCCCCGACCGGCGACATACTGGCCGTCGATGAAGTTCATGAAGTTGCTCACGCTGTGCCGTCCTTGTCTTCCAGATGTTTTTCCGGGTCGCCCGCTGTCAGGTGATCCCACATTCGTTCGATGATCCTGCCGGCCTTCGTCGCGCGGGCACGGGCGTCCTCCTGCGAGATCGCCGGAGCATCCGCCAGGCCTGCGGACCGTACCGCGAGTTCCACCCGGCACATGTCTTCCAGGTACCAGGCGAACACGGTCGCCTCTTCCAGGCTCTCGCCCGCCGTGACCGCGCCGTTGCCGCGCATCAGGAGGCCGGCGCCCGTCTTCATTGCCGCGATTGCCCCGGCGGCCCGGTCGTCGTCGCGAATAAGCTGCGGGTCGTTCCAGAGACCGACACCCGGTGCCATATATGTGCCGAAACCGTGCCGGATCGCGGGAGCTACCCCGACAGCGCCGAGCGTCATTGTGTTGGGTCCCATGAAGCGGACGACGCCGCCCGCCTCGGGGCGCGAAGCGTAGATCCGCTGATGCAGGCGAACTTCGCCCAGAACCCCTTCCGGCAACGGCCCGTCGACCGGCACAATGGTGCAGGCCGCGCCTTCGTCCGTCAGGCCCATGGGAACGGGCGGGCAGACGATGAAGCGGTCCGCGTCCAGGCGTTTCGAGCAATGTCCGTAGGCATGGACCAATCCGGCGCGGGCGAGCGCCCGGGCCGACAGCCTTACCGTAACTGCCGGATCGGTCATTCGTCTTTTCCGCCGTCGAAGGCGGCGATCCGGGGGGCGGCGCCCCATCTGCAGAACCCTTTGGGTTCGAAGTGGAATTGCCGGTCGCGCCAAAGCGGCTCGTCGTGAATTTCGCAAACGCCGGTGGAATATTCGAAGGTCATGCCTTCCGGTCCGGTGAAATACAGGAACTCCGCGGTGGAGGTCGGATGGCGCCCGGGGCCGAAGGTGATGTTCACCTGGTTGTCGCGCACGAAATTGAAGCTGCGCTGGATGTCGTCCGTACCGCCGACCTGGTGATTGATGTGCTGAATACCGGCCTTGTGGAACGGGAACAGCGCAATCGAGTGGTGGATGGTGCCGAGCCGCATCAAGGGTGCGTCGCCGATCCTGTCGCTGACTCGGGCGTTGCAGACCTTCGTCCAGAACGCCTCGTCGCGGGCCGGATCCGTGGTGCACAGTCCGACATGGGAGAACCCGGTAATCCCGGCGTCGCGCGTGCCGTGATAGTTCAAGCCGGTAGTTTCCGGACGGACGACGAATTCGATCGCATTGCCGGTCGGGTCGCGAAACCGGATGAACTCCCGCACGTGACGGGCATCGCATTCCTGCCTGGTGCCATAATGCACCTCGTGGTTCAGCGCTTCCAGCGTCGCTGCCGCGGTCTGCAGGTCCTCGCCCCGGCCAAGCTCGAAGCCGGTAACCTGGTCTTCCGGGTCGCCTTCGAAGTAGCAAAGCGTGTGTGCCCGCTCATCCGATTTGAAATAGGTCGCACCCCGGCGCCTTTCGGAAACTTCAAGGCCGAGGATATTGGTGGCGAACCATTCGGCACCGTCCAGGTCGCGGGTTCCAAGACGGCAATAGACGACATCCATGAGTTCAATCATTGGGGGTCTCCTCCGAGGAGTTCCGGCTGCTCGGTCATTGCGCCCCAGATACCGTGGCTGCGCGCCGTGTCCGCGAACTGCCGGGGGCCGCGATCCGCGATCTGCGGGCCGGTCTCCATTTCCGTGACGTAGCTCATCAGGAGGCCGCGCGGCCCTCTTGTCGTGACGTAGATCGCGCCGGACGCGGCCTGCCGGTCGGGGCCGGCGATGACGGGGAGCTGGTTCTTTTGCATGAAGTACCAGTTGCGCATCAGGCTATCCTTCTCGTCCACCTCCCAACACGCGCCGAGGATGCCGTCGCGGGCGGAAGGATAAAGCGCGATGCGGTGATGCGCGTCGTCGAGGGCCAGATAGGCGGTGTCGCCCGCCCAGTCGGAAACCCGAAGGCCGATCCCGCGGGTCCAGAAGGTTTCATTGGCTGCAACGTCGGTGCAGGCGAGCTGGACGGAATTGAAATCGACGATGCCCGCATCGCGCGGTCCGTGGTAGCGCCAGCCGGAATGAAGCGGGCGCCAGACCAGTTCGACCTTGACCCCGTTCGGGGCCGTGACCGAAAGAACGGCCTTGGACTGCCTTGCCGTTGCTTCCTCGGCATCCAGATAGGCCGGGTCGTAACCTGCCTCCGTCAGCTTTGCTCTGATGGTTTCCAGATCCTCTTCGCGTGCGACGGTCAGGGCAATGGCCTCGGCCTCGCTCCCGGTCGAGAAGCACAGCGAATAATTCCGCGAGTCGGAGCGGAACATGGCGCGGGTGTCGTCCCGGTCTGCTGCCTGCAGGCCGAAAAGGTCTCCGGCAAAACGGGCCGCTTCGTTGAGATCGTCTACATGTACCCGAAGGTATCGAAGGTCGCGGATTTGGGTCAAAGGGGTCTCCCTGATGCGGGGAGCACGGACGGCCAGCCGTCCGTGCCGGAGTTTCTGTCCTGGATTGGCAGGATCACATGCCCGAGGCTTCCGCCTCCAGTTCCTTCAGCATAGGCGCTTCGTCACGCCAGCGTTCGTACCAGGTTTCGATGGCCGGTCCGAACCAAGCCCGGTCCACGTCCATGACAGTGACTTCGGTGGTTTCGAGCTTCTTGCGATAGTCGGCATCGATTTCGGCATAGCCGGCAACCAGACCATCGAGCTTTTCCGCAAAGACCTTTTCGACCACCGCACGGTCGGCTTCGGAAATGGTTCCCCACTTGCGGCCAGAGGCAATCGCGGCCATCGGGAACATCATGTGATCGGAGATGATGACGGATTTTGCGTGTTCGAAATATTTCGAATTCCACGTCCCTTCGACATCGATCTGCATGCCGTCCACCTGGCCGTTGGCGAAGGCGTCGTAGAGAGCGGGAAGCGGCATCGGGGTCGGGGCAGCGCCAAGCGTTTCCCAGAAGGCCAGTTCCGGAGCGAACGGGATGGTCCGGATCTTCTTGCCCTTCAGGTCGTCCACCGTTGCCACCTCGTCGGAGGTCACGATGATGCGCATGCCGGCCATTCCCCAGCCAAGTCCGACAAGCCCGAAATCGGCCATGCCGTCGAGCAGCTTGTTTGCCGTTGCGCCTGTCAGCAGTTTGCGGGCACCGGCCACGTCATCAACGATGAACGGGGCAAGGAAGATGCCGTAATTGGGGTCCCGGTTCGCGAATTCCCCGAGCGTGAAAAAGCCGAAATCCATGGCGCCTGTCTGCAATTGCTGCAGCATCTGCGCCTCGTTGCCGAGCTGGCCCGAGGGGAAGACCAGAATGTCGACGCGGCCGTCGGTCTCAGCCTTGATCTCTGCGGCTGCCTCGTTGGCGGTGACGGTCCACTGATGCGGGGGCGGTGTGATCAGCCCCATCCGGTATTCCTCTGCCACCGCTCCGGTGGTGGTGAGGGCTGCGAACGATACCGCCAGTGCGGCGCCTGCAAGAACCTTCATAATCTTCCTCCCTTGAATGGCACCGGCATACGGGCCTCCTCCCGAACCGGACTAGGTTATGAAATATCGGTATTTGACTCTTTTCAAGAAAAAAATCGATATTTTTTTAAATTATCGATTTTTCTCGGTTTTCTCCGTTTGCGGGCCGGCGAATTCCGGTCCCGAAAGCACTTTGAGCAGCGCGCTGAGCTTTGCGTCCCTGGATTTGGCAACCTCTTCCAGCGGTGGAAGTCCGGCAGCATCGAAGGCCGTCACCAAGCTGTCCCGGGTCTTCGCGTCGAGACGTGGCGTCCCCAGATCGTCCCAGAGCGCCTCGAACGGTTCGCCGAGAGCTTCCAGAAATCCGGCCATGCCTTGCTTACCGCCCGCCAGGGCAAAGACGCTGCTTGGGCCGATCAGGCACCAGCGCGGAGCGAGCGCGAGCGTGACCGCCCGTTCCGTCTCTTCGAGGCTTGCGGCTCCGGTCGCCACGAGATGCACCGCTTCGCGCCATAGTGCCGCCTGCAGGCGGTTCACCAGATGGCCGGGCACGGCCTTCTTCATCTCCAGCACCGTCTTGCCGATGCCCTCGTAGACACCTCGCGCGTTCGCCAGCGTTTCCGGCGCGGTTGCCGTGCTGCCGACGATTTCGACGACCGGCATCAGATAAGGCGGATTGCAGGGATGGCCGATCAGGACGTTCTGCGGCCGGGCCAGGCCTCTTGCGATGTCGTCCGCCGTGAAACTGGAGGACGACGAGGCGATGATTGTCTCCGCGGACACCTGCTTTTCAACGGATGGCAGGACCTTGTTCTTGAGTGCGAGACTTTCCGGCAGGGCCTCCTGGACGAAGTCGGGCGAATCCAGCTCCTCCGGATGCCGGACCACCCGGGGGGCAACGGCGGTTTCAGCCAGATTGCCGAGGCGTTCCATGATGGTACGGGCCGCGCTCCAGCTATCCGCGACGCGCTGAACGCTCTCCGGGTCGGGATCCAAGACGACGGTTTCATGCCCGGCCCCGGCAAAGGCGCCCGCCCAGCCGGCACCGATCAGACCGCCGCCAACGATTGCGACCTTCGTCATGACAGCATCCTTCCCAGACCGAGGCTGAGCGGCGGAAAGAAGATCAGCGCCAGCACGACCAGCGCCACGGCCAGGAAGAACGGTAGGATCAGGAAGGCAAGGCGTTCGGCCTTCACCTGTCCGAGGAGCGCGGCCGTGAACAAGCCTGTCCCGACCGGAGGCGTCAGAAGCCCCGCTGTCAGGTTCAGGCACACGATCACCCCGAACTGGAACGGATCGATGTCATAGACACCCGTTGCCACCGGCAGAAACACGGGCACGACGAGAATGATTGCCGGAATGGGATCGGTGATCATGCCGAGAAACAGCAGCATGAGATTGATCAGGAGAAGGAACACGATCGGCGAGGCGGTCAGCGACTGCAGCCAGGTTGCGACGATTGCCGGAATGTTCTCGAACGTGATGACCCAGGAGAAAAGTCCTGCCGCGGCGATCAGGAAGAGCACGACCGCGGAAGAAGCCGCCGCCCGGACGAATGCGGGCCAGATATCCGACACCGACATCTCCCGATAGACGAAGAGCCCGATCAGGACCGCCATGACCGAGGCGACGGCGGCCGATTCCGTTGGTGTCGCGAAGCCTCCGAGAATGGAGCCGATGATCACGATCGGAATAAGGGAGGCCGGAAGTGCATCACGGACGGCGATCACCCTTTCGCGCAAGGAGATCGACTTGCTTGCCGGGAAATTGTGGCGGCGTCCCAGCCAGCCGATTACGCCCAGAAAGACCACGAACAGGATCACGCCGGGCACGATGCCGGCAACGAAGAGGTCGCCGATGGGCAGCTGCGCGATGACACCAAAGATGATGAACAGCATCGACGGGGGAATGATCGGCGCCAGCATGCCGCCTGCCGCGGTGATGGCCACGCTGATATCGCGTGGATAGCCGGTCCGTTCCATCTCTGGCACCGCGATGCGCGACATGATGGTGATCTGCGCGACGGTCGACCCGAGAATCGAGGCCATCATCATGTTGGCCACCAGATTGACATAGGCGAGCCCGCCGCGAACGGATCCGAGAAGGGCCATCGCCAGGGACATCAGCCTGCGCCCGATACCGCCGGCATTCATGAATTCGCCGAGAAGAATGAACAGCGGCAGTGCCAGCAGACCGTAATTTTCCAGCCCGCCGAAAAACTGCTGCGGAAAGCTCTGGAAGAGGATCGTGTTTCCGGTCGTCCAGATCATGATGACGGCGAAGGCAACCAGAGCGAAGGCTATGGGAACGCCGATCACCAGCAAGGCGAAAAAGGCAAAGCCAACCATTATACCGTCTCCGGCGTTCTGCCGAAGCTGGCAAGGATATGGACAATGCCGGAGAGGCAGAACACGGGCAGAATGAGCCAGAACCAGACTTTGCGCACGCCGAGCGTGGTCGTCGGCTCCTGATAGAGAAAGTTGAAGCTGGAGCGCGAATAGGCCTGCAGGCTTTCGGCGGCCAGAACGTTCACCGGATCGAACCAGTTCCACAGCATCCAGCCGAAACAGACGAACAGTAGAAGCAGAACGGTGTCGACGGCGAAGGAAAGAAGGCGCCGCTTGCGCCTGTCGAGCATGTCCGCAAGTAGTGTGACCGCAATATGCTGCCGGCGTGCCACACCGAGCGAGGCGCCGGAAAAGGCGCCCATAGCCATGAGATAGACCGCAAGCTCATCGGTCCAGATCAGAGGCGCACCGAGTGTGCGGGAGACGACATTGGCAAGCAGGACCAGCAGAATGACCAGGATGATCGCGCCGGTGAACCGGGCCTCGAACCAGGCGATGGCCGTGCTCAGCCTCGGCAACGGTCCGGATCCCGGCCCTTTTCTGTCTTCTCTGACGCCTGCTGACATCGAACTCTTCCTCCCGAGAATGCCGTTTCAACAATCTCGAGGAATGAATATCGATATTTTTACGATGTCAAACATAAAATCGATATTCTTGCAATTGTGCCCGATTGGCATATTCTGTACGAAGTGGAATGCAAGCAGAGCGAGAGGGGGCTGTGGCCTTGAACGTCGTGGATCAGGATCTTCCGGAGAAGACAATCGCAGAACGGGCCTATCGTACCATCCGCGAAGATATTGTGTCCGGGAGCTTGAAGCCGGGCGAAAAGCTCAAGATCGACACGTTGCGGCAGCGTTACGGTTTCGGCGCCGCGCCTCTGCGCGAGGCGCTTTCGAGGCTGTCGGGCGATCATCTGGTGCGCGTCATGGGACAGCGTGGATTTGTGGTCGCCCCTGTCTCCGCCCGCGATGCCGCGGAGATCGGCGATCTGCGCAAGCTTCTGGAGATCGAGGCGCTGTCGAGGTCGATCCCCCGCGGTGGCACCGAGTGGGAAGAGCGTCTGATCACGACCTATCATCGTCTCTCCAGGCTGGAAACCGGTGCCAACCAGGGCATCGGCGAACTGGATGTCTGGGAATCGCACAATTCGGCGTTTCACGATGCGACTGTCGCAGCGTGCGATTCCGTCTGGCTCTTGAGAATGCGCGAGCAATTGTTCCGCCAGCACGAGCGCTACCGGCGCATCAGCCGCTTAAAATCAGTTCTGACACGTGACATTCACTTAGAGCATGAAGCCTTGTTCGAAGCAGCGATGTCAAAAGATGTTCCTAAGGCGGTTATTATCATTTCTAAACATATTCAAAGAACAACAGATGCAGTTGTTAAATCTATAGATGCAGGGGAAATTTAATGAAAAGAGAATTGTTCGTGTAACAAAGCTTGAATATACGTATAAATTGCAAAATTATTTGAAATAATGACCACTGACGTTAGTGTATCTGATGGCGACGCGGTGCGTAAGTTTAATATCTAATCGCTGAAGCGCGGTGCGTTCTAACGGATTATATTGGGCTTGATGATGTAGGCGCCCACCTTCCCACATCAAGGCCGGCGGTGGGCGACTACATCATCAGGCCCGTTTAAGCTCGCCCGAGTAGTGTGACACCCTGTTTCGATGCACTGCCGTAGTTAGTGACGCCGAGAGGGCTGGTCAATGTGGTTGCCTTGGTGCTGTAGGCAGTGGCACGACGGCGCCGGCTGTTTTCCTGCAGGTTCTTTGTTTGCGGTTGCGGATCAGGCTCACGCGGCGGCGGTGGCGTCGGTTCCGGTTCGGGCTGCTTCTTGTTGCCGCCTCCAAACATGCACATTCTCTTTCACCTCACTGTTAATGCTCTATTGGAAACAAAAAAGCGCGACGATCTAAAATCGCCGCGCTAATTCGCCATCTAACTGGATCCAAATTCACTTTCAGACCAGTTTCTTCTGTATGCGAAACTAACTACTTTCGTTTGAACGTGATTTTGGCGTCAGCCGTTGCTGTACCAGAAATCACAAAGTCGAAACCCGCTTCAACACTTATTCCGAATTCAACAGAGTCCACGAAAAACTCCCCCGCTTGAACTTCGGTGTCATTTTGCACGATCGATCGGAGGCGCTCCATTACTAGTGGCCATGCTTTTTCCAGCTTTTGAATTGCCTTGTCTTCTGCCTGCTGTTCACCGATAAAACCTGTTCCAGTTTCGGACACATTAGGGATTTCATTTCCCTCAAGGATCACTAATTTTTCTCGCATCAAAATATCCCCTCACTCAAACTACACCCGAATAGCCTCATCGCTTCGTCAATACAGTGCGCATATCCCTGAATTACTGCGGTCGAGTTGCTAGTCCCGATGGACAATATTCCGGAATAGCTCCCTACAACAGATTTGTTCGAGCTAATTGCGCAGCCGCTGTCACCTTTTACTCCATACTTATCAATGGTGAAGGTCTGTGGTCGCGCACCATTAATTATCGACGATGTTGTGCCAATGCCCTGCATAACGGTTGCGGTTTGCGAACTACCGAATGCACCGTCATGTAACTGAACTGTCTGCGAGCGACGCGCGATAGAGGCCGATGTGGGTGAGGTATACCTACACTTACATCTACCAGATCCGCGTTTGAGCAACGCCAAATCAAGATATATATGACCTCTTTTGGCAAGAAGTGTTTTTTCACTATTTCCGCACTGTGAACAATTAACCGAAACAACATTACCAAGCGGTACATTAGACACGCAATGATTTGCGGTTAAGAAGTATTCGCTTTTCTTTTCCTGAAAAATCGCTGAACAACGCCCGTTTAAAAGCCTGCCGTGTTCTTCAAAATCGACAGGGAGGCACACAACTGGAAATTCTTCTCCACCAACTGACAAATTAGGCAAAGTAAAATCGATATCCCAATGGCTCAGGTGACTACTGAATAAGACAACTCCGAAGCTCAAACCTCTGTACTGCCTCTTACCCATGAAATTTTCTGGAGTTGGAAAAAAACCAACACCAACCATTGAGTTAGCCGTCCGCGCATCTCTTAATAGCTCTATGTCGAGATATATATATTCACTTAAAGCAACTTGTATTGCTCGGCACCAATCTTCCGTGTGTTGACTAAAGCCATCACTAGGTGTGCCTGCTTCAAATGTCCGCGTACTTCCAAAAGGGTCAGCTTCTGGGACAAGCGCTTGAAGGGTGCTCTCGTCAATCATTTTGGAAACTCAAATAACGATTGAATCCAACAGATTTTGCAAGCAATGATATCACGTTTTATGTTGCTAACATATCGTTGCCTTGAACTGCCTCATTCCTTCACCCATGCATAAACGTTGAAATCTTCCCCGTTACGGCCGTAGGACCGCAGCAGGCCTTCACGCTTTGCGCCGAGGGCTTCAATCCACCCGTGCGCAATGTCGTGTTCTGTGTACGTGATGACCTGCAACCGGCGGCAATCGCGCTCGATGATCGGCCGTATGCTGGTCAGGTGCCGCGTGATCATGGGGACACAGCGGCGAAAGCGATGTGTTCCGAAGGCCCAGGCTTGCCAGTGTTCCGGATCGAAGGCCGCCGCGTGGCTGAAACGGGCCTGTCGCAAATTTTCTTGGTTAACGGCCTGTTGACCATCAGTGGAGAAATTGCCGCTCCCAATGTAGCGGAGCGTAGCCATGATTCTGAATGCCATTGCCGAAAAGCTGAAGCGCCAGTCAAAGGATGACTTTAAGGGGCGGCATTTCGAGGCATGGCTCATTGTGCAGGCCGTCGCCTGGTACCTGCGCTATCCGCTGAGCTATCGCGATTTGGAGGAGATGTTCCGAGAGCGCGGCTTCGAAGTAGATCATAGCACAATCAACCGATGGGTCCTTGTCTACGCGCCGATGATCGAGAAACGGCTGCGCCAGTTTCGTAGACCCCACTGCGGTTCGGTCCGCATTGACGAAACCTACCTCAAGATCCGCGGAAAGTGGCGCTACCTGTACCGCGTCATTGACAAGCACGGCAATCCGGTCGACTTCCTGCTGTCGGCAAAGCGTGACCTTGATGCCGCCAAACGGTTCTTCCGCAAGATGCTGAAGGACGAGCCCCTAACGCCGCCGGGAAAGATCGGCACCGACGGCGCCAATACCTTCCCCTCAACGATCAAAACGGCGGTCGATGATGGGTTCCTGCGTCCAGACCCGGTTCATTATGTCACTAAGCATTTACAGCAAAGGATCGAGAGCGATCATTTCAGAGTGAAGGAGAACATGCCGAAGATCGGTGGCTTTCAATCCTTCAGAACGACTTGCTAGCGCGCCTCTTCGGACTTCAAAAGGTTAACAAAGCGTGAAACGTGTCCCCTTTAGGGATAAACTGCGAGCCGAACCTGATTTCGCGACAAGCCCGGAAATAAGCAGAACAAGCGTGATTCAGGCCTGTTTCCCAGGACCGCTACTCGGGCGCAGTTTGTGCCACGGGAAACCGGCTTTTGAAGAGCCGTATGAATACCGGCATCAGCAGAATCAGAATGGTGACAGACAGCACCACGAGTGCAATTGGCCTGTCCAGAAAAACCCCAAAGTCTCCGCGGGATGTAATGAGAGTGCGGCGAATACCCAGTTCGAGCAGAGGCCCCAGCACCAGTCCGAGGATCAAAGGAACCGAAGGGTAACGCAGTATGCTCATCACGTAGCCCAGGCCACCTGCAGCCAACATGAGTGAGACCGACCACATTGAGTACTCAATCGAGAACATCCCATAGACCACGACCCCGGTCACTGCGGCGAACAAGAGCCCACGCGAGACAAAAATTGCCGCCGCCAGCAGAGGCGTTAGCAGCAGCGTAATGAAGACAAGCACAAAGTTGCCGACGTAAAAGGTTCCGAACAACGACCAGACAAATTCGCTTTGATCCTGGAACAAGCGCGGGCCAGGTTGAAGGCCCGTCATCAAGAGACCGGCAAACAGGACCGCGGTGGTTGCGGAGGCGGGAATGCCGAGCGTGAACAGTGTCACCATGGCTCCATACGAAGCAGCGTTGTTTGCAGTCTCGGGTGCCGCGACGCCTTCGATCGCTCCTTTGCCAAACTCCTGCGGGTTCCTGGAAATCTTTTTGGCGGCAGCGTAACTCATCATGGTGGCGGCCGTTGCACCAACTCCGGGTAATACGCCAATAACAAAGCCCAGAACCGAACTCGTGGCCATGACCTTTCGGCAGATCCACAAATCAGACAAGCGCGGCATCATCGTGCGATAGGAGTAATTGGCTGATTTCGCCCGCATGACAGGCGCGCTGCCGATTGCTTGAAGCATTTGACCAAGCCCAAACATCCCAACCGCGACGACCGCAAAATCGAGTCCCGAATAGAGTTCGATCTCGCCGAAAGTAAATCGCGGACCGCCGCGAATTTGATCCAATCCGATTGTTCCCAGCCACAGGCCTAGGCCCAATGCCGCGAAACTCTTCAGATGATCCTTCGTTCCCAGAACAGAAACCAGAGACAACGACAGGGCCATCAGTGCGGTCATTTCTGCCGGTCCGAACAACAGAGCATATCTCGCGATGATCTGGGCCAAGAATGTCAGTCCTATCAGCCCTGCAAGACCTCCGATGAAAGAGGAGTAGATTGCTACGCCGAGTGCGCGGCCGGCCTCGCCCTTCTTGGCCAGCGGGTGGCCATCGAGCACTGTCATAACTGCTGGCGCGTCTCCCGGTATACCCAGCAGGATTGAAGTGACGGCACCGCCGAACATGGCGCCGTAGTATACGCCGGCTAAAAGAGCCAATGTCACTGTCGGCTCAAACCCTACGGCGACAGGCAGCATGATCGCCACACCGGCGGAAGGACCAAGGCCGGGTAATGCACCGACCAGCAGTCCGATAACCGCGCCTGCAAAGACGGCCAGCAGAAGTTCAGGTGTCGTGGTGGCGGTCACAATACCGTCCAGCAACAACGAAACGGATTCCATGGTGTCCTCCCAGAGACAGCGGAATGAAATGAAATCAGAAGCCCCAGGGACCCGTCAGCAACGGCACGCCGAGGCCTACACGGAACAAGAGGTAACAGCCAAGGATTGTACCGATTGACACGGCACCAAGCCGAGCGAGAAAGCCACGGTTGCGCTCTTCAACTGGTTGACTGAGCCATCCGACCGCAATTACCAACAACAGGCCGGACAAGGACATGCCCAAAACTGGCGTGAGAGTGATGAAGGCGACCATGACCAGGATCACGCCCACGGCCGCAGCGAGGGCCGAATAGGGAATTGACTGAGCTGGCTTGTGGCCGTCAAAAAAGCTTCGCAACAGAATGCAAGCCGACAATCCTGACATCATGACACCTGCAATGACCGGAAAGAAGCCGGGTCCAGGGATGCCGTCGGTCCACAGGCCGTAGTCCATACCGGCGACAATGACGAATAATCCCAGGAAGCAGAGCGCTGCTGCAAAAACGCGATCAGCGATTGATACGCGCATTGTTTTACCCTTTGATATTGTTACAAAAATCGAGGAGCGATGTGTCAACCGCTCCGCCTGCCAAGTGCGTTTTTGGTGGTAGGTGCAGCAGATTGAGCGCACCCGCCACCCCGACGCTTCGGTTACTTGATCAGACCGAGTTTCGTCATCAGATCGGTATAATCTGCATTCCGCTTATCCATCTCGGCGCCGAATTCCTCACCCGACATGAATTTCGGGACAACATTGTACCGATCGATATAGGTTTCTTTCCACTGATCGGTGGCAACAGCTTGTTCGATCACATTCGCCCAATGGGCAACTGCTTCCCTGGATACATCGGGCGGCATCACGAAACCGCGTAGTTGCGTCAGAACAACATCGTAGCCCAGCTCTTTCATGGTCGGAACATCGGGCAGTGCATCCAGCCGCTCTGCTGAGCTAACCGCAATCGGCCTCATATCGCCACTTTGAAGCAACGGCAGCACTTCAGAAGGATTGCCGAATTGCACGTCGATATGACCGCCAAGCAAAGCAGCGGTCACTTCGCCGTCGCCTTCAAAAGGAACGATGTCCACCTCAATTCCCATCGCTTCCTGGAGCCGGTGCGCGATAAGTGCCGGGTCCGCGACTATGCCGGTCGTTCCGGAAAGCATTCTGCCAGAAGCGGCAATATCCTTCAGGCTTTGGATCTTCGAATCCCCCGAAACCGACATTACATACGCGTCCTCGGCTACAGCAGCGAGTGGGGTAAAATCCGAGTAGCTGACAGGAGAGTTTCCCATGAGCGGCGTGGTGAAAAAGCTCACGCCAATATTGGCCCACATATGGTTGTCGCCCTTGCGTTGCGAAACATAACTGTAGCCCACCGCACCACTACCGCCGGTGCGGTTCTCGACCACCATGTTTGTCTCAGCGAGTTTGTGCGAACGGATGATATCGGTCAGCGTCCTCGTGACCGTATCGCTCCCGCCCCCCGGGGAAGAAGTAACGATCACAGTCACCTGCCCATTCGGATCGAAGTCCTGTGCAGCTGCGGTTTGCGGCAGAAAAGCGCTGAATGCTGCGATGATCGCCGCGCGTTGGATAATTGTCGACAAAAGTTGGTCCTCCTCGATTTTCCATGGCCTGTTTCGCCAATTTTGACGGAGCGTTTTGGGAAATTTCCCTGATTTCCGTGCTCGATCGCTGGGTATGGAATGCCGAACATTCAAAATTGTCAACAATTTTTCTGATTTTTTTTTCGGCTATCCTTAGAGATAAACTAACTAATAGGTTGTTTTTAAACATTAAATTAATGAGTGTCGATCCATATTGATGTCATTTCCGATCGGCAATTGCAAAAAACAGCTTTTCAAGCAAGATGAAAGCTATATATTGTCGACAATAAGCAATCGATCGGTTTGCAGGTGGAGAAGGTTATGGTCACGAGTGATGATGTTTCCGGCGCCGACAGCGAAAAGCTGGCTGTAATCACGCGAGAGTCATTGGCAAGCGTCATTTATGACGAGCTCGAGAAACTGATAGTAGAAGGCAGTCTAGATGCCGGCGACCGGATCAATGAGAACGCAATTGCCGAAGCCCATGGAATCAGCCGCGGACCGGTCCGGGAGGCGTGCCGCAGACTTGAGCAGTCGGGATTAATCGAATTCAAGGTCAATCGAGGGTTCTTCGTCCGCGTTATCGAGATCGAGGATGTCCTGGAGATCTATGAGGTGCGGGCAACCCTGTTTGAGGATGCGGGCCGGCGTCTTGCTGCATGCATTACCCAGGCTCAGCTCGATGAGCTTGAGGACCTGCATCAGCGCATGGAGCGTGCTGTCGCCATAGACGACAACGATGTCTTCTATCGGCTGAACCGGAAATTCCATTCCTTGACCATGCAATTCGCGGGCAATCGTAGATTGGCGAGCATCTATGAGTCGTTGGACAAGGAATTGCACATCTGGCGTAAACGAGTGCTGATCCTAGACGGTAACGTCAAAGCTTCGTGCGCAGAACACCAGCTGATTTTGGACGTGCTGCGCAGCGGTAATCCAAGCGTCTGCGCCAGCACCTTGCGCAATCACAGTCTTGCCGGGCGCAACAGGTTGCTGCGGACCCTGCCGCCAGAGGGCGACGGCACGAGAAACGCCCGCTCGGCCATGCACCGTTTCCGCAATCCCGAATAAAAATCATTACGGAGGTTCACTGAATGTATTTGAAAAATGGCAAGCCGATTGTCGCAGTCACGAATGGCGACCCATCCGGGATTGGCCCAGAGATTGCGTTGAAAGCCCTGGCTGATCCTGAGCTGCGCGCGACCGCTGCGCCAGTGATCATTGGTAATCCCGAGCTTTATGCACGGGAGATCAAAGCCTTCGATCTTCCACTGACACTGCGCGAGATCAGCACATTGTCCGAAGCGACCGGCGAGGCCGGCATCGCGGAAGTCCTGGCATTCGATCAACTTTCCCTGTCTGCCTGTCCACGCGGCGAAGTTTCGGCTGAAGGCGGGCGGTATTCCGGCGCATCGATCGCACATGCGATAGGGCTCGCAATGGCAGGAAAGGCACAGTCTGTTGTCGTTTCTCCGAACAACAAGCGTGCAATGAAAGATGGTGGTCACGAACATACAGGTTTTGAGGAAATCGCGCGCCATTACACAGGCGGCACCCGCTCGATCCAGATCTTGATGGGAAACAACCACAACATGGCGCGGGTGACGAACCATGTTCCATTGGCGCGCGTGGCGGAGTTGTGCACCCGTGACCGTGTTCTCGGCCAAATCGAGGTTCTTGCAGAAAGCCTGAAAGTGGTCGGACTGGAGCGGCCCCGTATTGGCGTGGCCGGCATCAACCCGCACATCGGTGAGAAGGGCTTGATGGGCACCGAAGACACGACGGATATCGAACCGGCTTGCAATGAAGCTCGCACTCGCGGTTATGACGTTCTCGGGCCGATACCGGGGGACACGATCTTCGTAGACTACAAGAAATACAGCCTGGATATCGTGCTGTCGATGTACCACGACCATGGCAATACGGCCATCAAGCTGCTTGAGTTCGGCCGCCTGGTAAACTTTATCGGTGGGCTGCCAATCCCGGTTTTCACGGTCTCGCACGGAACTGCCTACGATATAGCGGGAAAGGGGGTCGCAGATGCGACGAACATGCGGCTGTCGATTGTTGCAGCCGCGCGTGCTCGCCGGGTTGAGGCCCAGGCTGCATGATCCGCGTTGGGGCCGGCTTCTATGCGACAGGCGTCGTCCATAACGCGGCCTACGCCGGTATTGCGCACGATCAGATTGCCAGCGTTCGATCACTTGCCCTCAGGCCTGAACTCGATTGCATCGAAGCCGTCTGGCCACAGGATGGTGCCGAGCGTGCACCGCTCAGGCAACTGCTCTCCGACGCAGGCGTCCTTTGTGTTCACGCTGCCGGTGGACAGATGCGGCGACAAAGTATCGACCCGCATTCCGAGGATCCGGAGGAACGGACCCGTGGGATGCAGCGGCTGAAGCTGATGGTCGAGGCCGCGAGTGACATGGGAGCAAGGATGATCGTTTTGTGCTCCGGTCCGGACCCCGCACCTGAGCGCCGGGACAGCGCGAAAACACAACTGGTCGCGGCTCTGCAGGAGCTTTGCCTCCATGCGCAAGATCTGCGGTCCGAGGATCCGTTATGGATTTCTTTCGAGCATTTCGACCGTCATCTCGACCAGAAGCGTTTGCTTGGTCCTACTCAAGAGACCGTCGAAGTTATCCGCAGAGTTCGCCGCCATTCGCCGAACATAGGAATACTTGCCGACCTCAGTCACATCGTGCAACTGGGTGAACCGATAGACGAAGCGATTGATACGATCGGCGATCTCCTGATCCATGCCCATGTCGCAAACTGCGGTATTGACCCGAACTATCCAGACGTGTTTGGCGACAGTCACTGCAGGTTTGGAGATCCAGGCAGCGCTGTAACACTGAGTGAGGTGACCGTGTTTCTGGCAGCGCTGGAGCGCAACGGTTACTCGCGGCGCGTCCTGCCCACCGGCCACGCACTGATCAGCGTTGAAATGAAGACCCCTCCCGAAGGAGACCCGGGAATGTCGATCGCCAACGGTCTGCGGATGCTGGCGCAGGCAGCGGCAATGGTTACGGCGCTTGACTGATCGGTGCCGCCGCGAGAACCCGGATACAGAGGACCAAACATGACGCTCAAACCGCGTATTTTTCTGCTCCATGCCACACATGTTGCCATGGAGCCGATAGCGGACGCGATGGCCCGGCTTTGGCCCGAAGCACAGCCTGTCAACCTGCTGGATGACGGCTTGAGCCTTGACCGAGCCAGCGAAGGGGACGAGCTGTCCGAAACTCTGACGAGGCGTTTCGTTGCTCTTGGCCGATATGGCGAAAAGAGCGGCGCGGACGGGATCCTTGTGACGTGCTCGGCCTTCGGTCCGGCGATCGACAAGATGGAGCAAGTGCTATCGATCCCGGTGTTGCGCCCCAATGAGGCAATGTTCCGCGCGGCGATCTCCTCAGGTCTCAATATAGGCATGCTGGCAACCTTCGGCCCGGCTGTGCCAACGATGGAGGCGGAATTTACAAATTTCGCGGCCGGTACGGAGGCTTGCCTTGAAACGTTTGTCGTGCCCGAAGCCATCGATCTGCTGCGCAAGGGGGGGGGTGATGGGCATAACCGGCTGATCGCGGAATCCGCACCACGGTTTTCGGGCAAGGATGCAATTATGCTGGCGCATTTCTCGACGTCGCGCGCGGCGGATGCGGTTCGAGCAAAGGTCAGCGTACCGGTGCACTCAGCTCCCGATGCCGCCGTCCTTCGAATGCGCGAGCTTGTGACGGGTCAGGTGTCGAATGCCCTGGAGACAGCAGGATGTTGATCGGGGTGATTGCCGACGATTTCACCGGCGCGGGTGATATTGCCAACACGTTAGCGAAGGGGCTGCCGGCAACCGGTGGGCTGAGGGTAACGCAATATTTGGGCGTTCCTGATGAACCTGCCGATTCGCAGGTTGAAGCGGCGGTCATTTCTCTGAAAACCCGGACAGTTTCCGCGGAAAAGGCTGTTCAGGACTCGCTGGCCGCGTTGGATTGGTTGCGGGCGCAAGAGTGCCGCCAGATTGTTTTCAAGTATTGCTCGACCTTCGATTCGACTGCGGAAGGCAACATAGGCCCCGTTGCAGAGGCGCTTGCGCACGCACTTGGCGTTTCTGGTGTGATCGCGTGCCCTGCTTCGCCAGCACTTGGGCGAACTGTTCATCAAGGGCATCTTTTTGTCGGCGAACATCTGCTCAGCAAAAGCGGGATGCAGCACCACCCGCTGACGCCGATGACCGATCCCGACCTGCGCCGTTGGTTGGGCATGCAATGCAAGACACCAGTTGGTCTTGTGCCTGCATGCATCGTGCGCAAGGGGGCAGACGCAGTCCGTAAAGCACTCAAACAGGCGGGCGCGCGCGGAGAGACATTGGTCATTGCCGATGCCGCGACCGAAGATGATCTGCTGACCCTGGGCAAAGCCGCAGCTGATGCGATCATGATTACCGGAGGATCTGGCATCGCCCTTGGCCTACCCGAAAATTTCATCGTCCGCGGTGAGGCGTACGGGTCGATCCCGGTCACGGGAGCGTATTCGGGACCTGGCGTCATACTCGCGGGCAGTTGTTCCGGCGCAACCCGAGGTCAGATAGAACACCATGCGGAACGCCATCCTACCTTTGCGGTTACCGCTGATGCCGCCATGAGCGGCAGGGTTTCCGCCACGGATTTACTCGATTTCTTCGTTACGCACCGGGACAAGACACCGCTGGTTTATTCTTCAGGAACACCTGCGGAGGTCGCTGACGCGCAATGCCGATACGGCCGCGATACCGTGTCCGGTCGTCTGGAAAGCCTGTTTGCGGACGCCGCACGCCAGGCCGCAGACGCCGGCTTCACCCGCCTGATCGTCGCGGGCGGGGAAACGTCTAGCGCCGTTGCCCGGTCCCTTGGCACTGGTCCGTTGCAAATCGGAGCTGAAATAGATCCAGGCGTACCAATTCTCCTGGGTACACTTCGCCCCATCGCCCTGGCACTCAAATCAGGAAATTTCGGCACACCGGATTTCTTTGAAAAGGCCATGGCTGCATTGGCCGGTTCTCAAGGTGCGGCCGCATGAAAGACGAAATTTGCAAGACAATCGCGGCGGTGTCATCGAAGAAGGCTGCACTGACGAAGGCACGCGACGAGATCGCGCGGATGGGAGAGATCCTCTATCAGCGTCAACTCGCACATGGTTCGGCAGGCAATGTGTCGGTTCGGCTCGAAGATGGCAGTTTCCTCTGCACGCCGACAAATTCGTGTCTGGGCTTTTTGGATCCCGATGGTCTTGCGCATTTGAGCGCTTGTGGGACGCACATTAGTGGAGGCAAACCGTCGAAGGAGTCCTTCTTTCACCAGGCGGTTTATCAGGCGCGAACCCAGGCCGGTGCGGTCGTGCATTTGCATTCCACTCACGCAGTCGCGATCTCCTGCCTTTGTCACGACAATAGCACGGACGTGCTCCCGCCCCTCACTGCCTATCATGTCATGCGGATCGGCCGTTTGCCTCTTCTGCCTTACTATCCGCCAGGTGACCGGAGCCTTGCAGCGGCGGTAGGTCAATGTGCCAGCAACCATAAGGCAATGCTACTGGCCAACCATGGTCCGATTGTTTCCGGTTCCAACTTGCAAGATGCGGTCTGGAGCTATGAGGAACTCGAGGAGACCGCAAAGATATCGTTGCTGCTGGAGGGCAGGCGGACCATGCCGTTGTCGAGCGCACGCGTAGCGCAATTGGCGGAGCTGTTCCCAAGCTGAGATGATGCAGCTCCGGCGCTTGTGAATGGCGTCTCTTTAAATTGCCTATTGACCTGCGTCATCGCGAACGCCGCCGATGAGTGCACTGACTTGAGCTATTGCAATGCGATTGAATTTGAGTCAGGTTTTTCTGCCCTTGAGGCAATTTAATTCAAGAGATGGGCAATTCACGTGACACTCTACTTTGGCAAAGGCTTGGTATTTCAAGCTGCTCTAACGTTTCTTTATAGATCCAAAGTAAAAAATCATGAATCGCACGTCATGTATTATACTTCACATCGCATAGATTTTATTGATGAGAGGTTTTTTGGCTAAATTATCTTACTTAACGGGTATAATAGCAATCGCTTCGGCCTGTTCCACCGTTCCGGCGAATGCGGGTTTACTTGATGGGCTTTTGCCGTCTGGCGTCGGGGAAGCCCAGAACAGATGTTTAACATATGGATTTAAGGATAGCCAAAAACTGGCACGCTGCACTGAACTTGAGATGAGTTTTGATAAGCCGAAGAGTTGGAAATTCGGTGAAATTAATGCGGCGCAAAATAGATGTCTGACATTCGGGTTCCGATATGATGAACTGGCCGCCTGCGTGCAACGACAATTGCGGCATTTACAGTAGTTGGAAATTCTCCTGCTCCCGACTAAGGAAAACATATGCGAAGCTCATTTTTTATACCGTTATTGCTTTCTGGACTTTGCTCACCCGTACAAGCTGCGGACGAATGTGTTGATCCACAGGATCAGCTCACGTTGAACAGTTGTGCTGAAACGGCTTTCAAAGCTGCCGACAGTAAATTGAACTCACAATACAAGCTGATCGAAGAACGGTTGATCGATGACGCCGAATTGAAATCGCTTCTGGTTAAATCACAACGTTCATGGATTTCCTTTCGCGACGCTGAGTGCAAATTTCAAACTTCAGCGACGAACGGGGCTAGCATATTTCCTATGATATACGCTCAATGCATGACTTCCATTACTCGTGCGCGTGTCAACGATTTTAACTCCTATCTAAATTGTGAAGAAGAAGACATGAGTTGCCCCGTTCCACTTGAATGAATCGGTTCAGATTCTTGCTATGTGAGCTGATAGGAAGAGCTCCTTCCCACCGAGACGCCGCGAAATCTGTCCAAATTCAATATTTGCAACAGAGCCCTTGTCCGACGGCGATATCTAACAGGAAGGTGTTGACGGACAGGGACTCTATGATTCTCCAATTTGTGACATCGTTGTCGCACGGTACCGCACTGGATGCGGTGCCGCTGTAGCCATGGCGCGCGGGATTTCTACGACAATCGGTGGAAAATAGCGAAGACCACAAGCCGCCCGCGTGATACGTTTCTAACCCGAAGCCTCTCAGTTTCTCCTTGAATTTAAGGAACTCTCGAGAGTTTGTGACGGATTTCCTCCGTAGCTGTCGAAATAAGACTGCGCAAACCTGACAAGATGCGTAAAACCGTAGTTGAAGGCTACGACTGTCACATCGGTTTCGGATTGAACAGCCCCGCGTTTTCTAGACGCCTTAGGCGTTCATTTTCTGCTGCCGCTCGAAGTCGACGGGTGACAGCATCCCGTTTCTGACGTGTTTGCGTTTTGGGTTGGTCGCTGCACGTATTTTCAGAATCGGCCCATTAACGTATGTCTCAAAATTCAAGCGTAGGTCGATACTTCCATCCCTGCCAGTGCAGAGGTATTGAGTAATCCGCGCGGGGTCACGCCAGAGGTGACGATATGGGCTCTGTTGCCCATGCCCATCAGGATCGGCCCGACCTCTATGCCACCCGAAACGCTTTTCAACAGGCTTCGGGCGGCACCGGCCGCGTCCGTATTGGCATATATCAGCACATTCGCATTGCCGCTCAGGCGGTTTCCCGGCAGCAGGCGTTCGCGCAGGTCCGTCGTCAGGGCGACATCGGTGTGCATCTCGCCCTCATATTCGAAGTCGCGTTTCTGGACGTCCAGCAGAGCAATGGCCTCCCGCATAACCTGCCCCGACGCGCAGTCGAGATTGCCGAACTGGGACCCCGAACAAAGAGCGATACGCGGCACGATGCCGAAGCGTCGGACATGGCGGGCCGCCGCGAGAACGGTTCCGGCCAGTGTTTGTGCAGTTTGCTCGGCATGAATATGCGTATCGGCGACAAAAAGCGGACCACCGTCCAGGATCATCAGCGACAAGGCACCCTCCGGCTGACGGCTCTCCGTTGCCAGAACCTGGCAGACATGTTTCAGATGCCAGCGGTATTCGCCGAAAGTGCCGCAGATCAGGCTGTCCGCATCGCCGCGATGGACCATCACCGCGGCGATCGCCGTGGTGTTGGTGCGCATGGTCGCCCTGGCGAGATCCGGCGTGACGCCGCGGCGCTGCATGAGGACGTGATACGCCTGCCAGTAGTCGCGGTAACGCTCATCCGCTTCCGGATTGACGATCTCGCAGTCCATGCCCGGCCGCAACACCAGGCCTGCGCGATCGACCCGCGCCTGAATGACATCCGGACGGCCGATCAGGATCGGCGTATCGCCGCCGTCCTCGAGCATTGCCTGCGCCGTCCTGAGTACACGGTCGTCCTCACCTTCCGCAAAGACGATGCGGCGCTTCGATTTGCGGGCTGCCTCGAAGACCGGCCGCATGACCAGCGACGACCGCACTGACCGTGCCTCCAATGTGCCGCGGTATTGTTCAAGGTCAATCGTACGCCGCGCGGCACCGGTGCGCATGGCTGCTTCGGCAACGGCCGTTGCAATGGTGGGCAGCAGGCGCTGATCGAACGGTTTCGGGATCAGATAGTCCGGCCCGAAGCGCAGGCATTCGTTGCGATAGGCTTCCCCGACTTCCGCAGTTGTCGTACGCCGGGCAAGCTCCGCTATGGCATCGACACAGGCGAGTTTCATCGCATCATTGATTTCGCGCGCCTCGACATCCAGTGCACCGCGAAAGATGAACGGAAAACACAACACATTGTTGACCTGGTTCGGGACATCTGAACGGCCGGTGGCGACAATGGCATCCGGCGCGGCGGTCCGGGCAAGGTCCGGCATGATCTCCGGCACCGGATTGGCGAGCGCGAAGACGATCGGCGTCTTCGCCATGGAGGCCACCAGTTCGGGTGTCAGCAGGTTCGGACCGGAAACGCCCAGGAACAGATCCGCACCGGCAAGCGCTTCAGCCAGTGAGACCCCTTGGCGCGCATTGGCGAAGACCATCTGTTCCGGACAAAGATCCTGCCGGCCGGGATGCAGTATGCCGGACTTGTCGAAAAGCGTGATGTTTTCAATCGGGATACCCATCTTGTGCAGCATGCTGTGACAGGCGACACCCGCCGCCCCGGCACCGAGACCGACAACGCGGACCTCGGCCGGTGATTTGCCGGCAAGGGCAAGTGCGTTTTTCGCAGCCGCGGCAACCACGATGGCAGTGCCGTGCTGGTCGTCGTGAAAGACCGGTATGTCCATCCGTTCACGGCACAGCCGCTCAACGACGAAACAGTCCGGCGCCCTGATGTCCTCCAGGTTGATCGCACCGAAGGTCGGCTCCAGCCGGCAGACGAAGTCGGCCAGCTTTTCCGGATCACGCTCGTCAACTTCCAGATCGAAGCAATCGATATCGGCGAATTTCTTGAAGAGCACTGCCTTGCCCTCCATGACCGGTTTCGATGCGGTCGGACCGATGTCGCCCAGACCAAGGACCGCGGTGCCGTTGGTAACCAGACCGACCAGGTTGCGCCGGGCGGTATAGCGCGACACCTCCTGCGGCGCGGCGGCAATCCTGAGACAGGCCTCGGCCACGCCCGGTGAATAGGCGCGCGACAGGTCGCGGACCGAGGTCATGGGCTTGGTGGCGCGGATCTCCAGTTTCCCTGGCCTGGGAAACTCGTGGTAATCCAGCGCCGCCTGAAGTTCCGAATGCGGGGTTTCGTCGTGATCCATCATGAAGTCTTCCGTGCGGCGCGCGCCATGGGGCGGACCGGTTTCTGTCCTGCAGGATCGGCCACCGCCAGGTGTTCCTTCGGGAAATCCCGGGCACCGGCAGTGTGATCCTTGGCAAATCGGGCGAGTTTTTGCGACGAGGCGACACGGCGAGGCGGATTGAAGGCAGCCGCGCCGTGCCGTGATCAGGCGCTCGCTTCTTTGGCGGCGTCCGGCGCGCTTGCTGCCTGCGTCTTGCGGCGATTGCGCCGGATCTGACCGATGAGGCCATAGAGAAGCGAGCCCAGGCTGAACAGCAGAAGGGTTCCGGCTATCGGGCGGCTGACAAAGGCCCCGACGTCGTAGTCGCTCAGCATCAGGCCCTGGCGCAGGCTGAGTTCGGCGATCGGGCCGAGCACGAGGCCGATGATGAAGCTGGCAACCGGAAAGCCGAAGCGGCGCATGGCGAACCCGACCACGCCAAAGACGAGCATCACGGCAATGTCGATGATGTTGTTGTTGAGCGCATAGACCCCGGTCATGCACAGAACGACGATGGCGGGGCCCACAAGCGCATAGGGCGCTTTCAGGATCAGTGCGAAGTAGCGCGCCATGCGCACGCCGACGATCAGCATCAGGAGATTGGCTAGCATCATGCCGATAAAGACCGAGTAGACCAGATCCGAATTGGTCTGCATCAGTTGCGGCCCCGGGATGATGCCGTGGATGGTGAGACCTCCGATCATCACAGCCGTGGTCGCACTGCCGGGAATGCCGAGTGCCAGGAGCGGGATCATCGATCCGCCGACCGCGGCATTGTTGGCCGATTCCGGCGCGGCGATGCCTTCCACAACGCCCGTGCCGAATTTTTCCGGATGCTTCGACCAGCGCGAGGCTTCCGAATAGGAAATGAAGGCCGCCGTCGTGGCACCGACGCCCGGCAGGGCTCCGATCAGGGTGCCGATGACGGAAGAACGGAGCAGCGTTACCCGGGTCTCGATGAATTCGCGAACTGTGGGCAATTCGGTGGAGACATCCGCAATGATCTCGCCCTCCTTCTCGCCTTCGCCAAAGCGCTGCAGCACTTCCGCCAGGGCGAAGATGCCGATGATCGCCGGGACGAAGCCGACACCGGTCAAAAGCATCATGCTGCCGAAGGTGAAGCGCGGCATGCCGGTGAGCGGGTCGATGCCGATGGTGGCGACGCCCAGCCCGAGCAGACCGGCAATCAGCGCCTTCAGCACGGACCCGTTGCCGATCGATGCGATGGCCGTGATGCCGAGGATGGCGAGGGCGAAATATTCCGGCGGGCCGAATTGCAGCGCAAGGCGGGCCAGCGGCGGCGCGGCGACCATGAGCACGACGGTGCCGAAGACACCGCCGATGGCCGAGGCAGCAAGCGCGATGCCGAGGGCCTTGCCAGCCTGGCCCTTGCGCGCCATCGGGTAGCCGTCGAGCGCGGTGCAGGCCGCTTCCGGCGAACCCGGCGTGTTGAAGAGGATGGCGGAAATCGACCCGCCGAATGTGGAGCCGACATAGACCCCGCCGAGCAGCAGCAGGCCCTCGATCGGGTCGAAGGCAAAGGTGAAGGGGATCAGCAGCGCGACTCCGACGATGCCGGTGAGCCCGGGGATCGAGCCGAAGGCGATGCCCCAGACCACGCTGAAGATAATCAAAAGGAAAGTGAAGGGATTGCTGGCCATGTAGCCGAGCGCGGACAGATAGGAGTCCAGCATGTTCGGAAAGCTCCGGTTATGGGACCGCTCAGTAAAGCAGCAGACTGATGTCGTAGAAGATGCCTTCGCCGCGCGGCAGCGGCAGCGTCAGGGCATGGGTGAAGAACAGGCAGAGTCCTATGGTGAAGAGCGGCGCGAACAGCAGCTTCGCCTTGAGGTTTGCATAGGGGGTCGCGAAGGAGGCTGCCCAGAGGAACACCAGCGTGGAGAGGACGAACCCCGTCCACTGCAGAGCAAGGAAATAGGCGAGGATCAGCCCGCCGATCAGCACAAGCCGTGCAACATAGGCAGGATCGAGCCGCGAAGAAGATGCGATGCCTTGCGACGCGTAAGCTGCGCGCAGTCCGATTGCCTGCTGCAGCAGTTGCAGCGCCGAAACCAGCGCCAGGCTGGCGCAAATGAGCTTCGGCCAGAAATCGGAATCCACCCGGGCGTATTTCAGCGAATCGGGAAACCTGTCGGCCACGAACCACAGGGCGACCGCAGCCACCAGGATGACGAAGACGACGGCCATTTCGGAAAGTTTGGAGCGCATATCAGACCCCTCCCAAGATCTGGCGACAGTCACCGGTCCCGCACACGCGCACGGGACCGGTTCCGGCCGGTTTACTGCTCGACGTAGCCAAGCTGCTTGAGGACGTCGGTGTAGATCTCGATCTCGTGCTTGACGAAGTCCGCGAATTGGTTCGGACCGAGGACTTCGGAACGGAACTGGAGGCCGCTTTCCGTCTCGATGGTCTTGTAGCTTTTGGAGGCGGCTGCCCGGTCGAGAATGCCGAACAGGGTGTTGCCTGTCGTCTCGTCGTCAGCCGCATGAAGCGCGAAGCCCCGCCAGCGGCCGAGCGTCACGTCGAAGCCGAGTTCGGCCGCCGTTGGAACATCGCCCAGAACCGGCAGCCGAAAGTCTGAAAAGACCACCAGCGGCCGCAGGTCGCCGGATTCGATCAGTCCCCGCGCCGGACCGTATTCCTCGTACATCAGGTCGACATGGCCACCGAGCGTGTTGGAGACCATCTCGGATGCCGAGAAGGGAACCGTGGTCAGCTCCGCACCGCTTTTCAGATTCCACAGCCCAACCAGCGTGTCGTCGAAACCGGCCGTGCCGGTGATGGCGACCTTGAGGGCGCCGGACTGCTCGCGTGCGATCCTGACGAGATCGTCGATGGTCTCGATCGGGCTGTCCTTGGAGACCAGGAACAGGCCCTGATCGTACTGGATGCGGGCGATCGGGCGAAGATCGTCCATCTTCATCCGGCCGAGCACATGGTTGATGACCTGTTCCGGCCCGACCGCCATCAGACTATAGCCGTCATTCGGCCGCTGCATGAAGGTCACTGCAGCTGGAACCCCGCCGCCGCCCTGGACGGAGATTGGCACCAGGGTCTGGCCGGTGATTTCCTGGAACGGTTCGCCAATGGCGCGGATGAAACGGTCCGTTCCCCCTCCCGGCCCGAACTGGTGGATCGCCTCCACGGTGCGCGACGGATAACCTTCGGCAGCGGCCGGCAGCGCCGGCAGCATGGAGCCGAGTGCAGCGGTCATTAGGACTGCCCGCACGGTCTTCATCGGTTTCATTAAATACCTCCCTAAGTTTCGGCCGTAGAATCCGGCCTATTCTCCTCCTGTCCGGGCGGAGTTGCTCCGCCCGGACGCCGCCGCTGGCTTCCAATCAGCGGCGGTTTACGCGACCCGCGAGGCTTCAAGGCCATCGCCGGCCGCATCCAGGTACTGCATGGCCACCTCCACACCTCCCGCGTGGTGGGGTACGCCGGCCTTGCGCAGTCCCAGCTCGACCCCCGACAGGGTGCCAATCAGCATCAGATCGTTGAAATCTCCCAGATGGCCGATGCGGAATACGCGATCGGCGACCTTCGACAGACCGTTGCCGAGCGAGATGTCGTAGGACTCCAGCGCCCTGGCGCGGAAGCCGTCGGCGCTATGACCTTCCGGCATCATCACAGCGGTCAGGACACCGCTTTCCTGCCCCTGCCGCTTGCACAGGACTTCCAGCCCCCAGGCCCTGACGGCCGCCCGGGTTGCTGCGCCGTGCCGCTGGTGGCGGGCGAAGACGTTGCCGAGGCCTTCCTCGTGCAGCATGCGAATGGCTTCGTTGAGGCCGTAGAGAAGGTTGGTGGCAGGCGTATAGGGGAAATAGCCGGTGGTGTTCAGCGCCTTCATGTCGTGCCAGTCCCAATAGGACCGGCGCATGCCGCCGGAGCCGGCAATCTCCATCGCCTTCGCACTGGCCGCGTTGAAGGAGAGACCCGGCGGCAGCATCAGGCCCTTCTGCGAGCCGGATACCGCAACATCCACACCCCATTCGTCGAAACGGAAATCGATCGAGGCGAGACCGGAAATGGTATCGACCATCAGGAGCGCCGGATGTCCGGCATGGTCGATTGCATGGCGGACGGCGGCCACCGGCGACACCGAACCTGTTGACGTCTCGTTGTGAACGACACAGACCGCCTTGATCTCATGGGCCGTATCCGCGCGCAGCCGTTCTTCGATCCTTTCCGGATCCGCACCGCCACGCCAGTCTCCCTCGATGAATTCGGGCTGCAGGCCCAGACGGGTGGCCATCTTCATCCACAACGTCGCGAAGTGCCCGGTCTCGTACATCAGCACCCGGTCACCCTCTTTCAGCGTGTTCACCAGCGCCGCCTCCCAGGCACCGGTTCCCGACGCCGGGAAAATGAAGACGTCCTGTTCGGTCTTGAAGATCGACTTCATGCCGGTCAGGGCCGTCCGGCCGACATCCGCAAAATCCGGGCCGCGATGATCGATGGTCTGTGCCGAGATCGCCCGAAGGATCCTGTCCGGCACTGCGCTCGGCCCCGGTATCTGCAGAAAATGCCGGCCTGCTTGTCTCGTCATTCGGGTCTCTCCCTTGCTGTGGCGCCCGCTTCATCGGGCTAAAATTGAATTATTCATTTTGCATATTTAATTTTGCATTATGAATTACATTCGAGTATCGATGTGTCAACGGAATTCTTTTTGGGAGGAAAAAAGTGCTGGAAAAGGCTCTGAAAAACGGTTTCTCGGGCGAGGTCTATTTCGACCGCTTCACCCGCGGCCGCTATGCCACGGACGCGTCGTTCTACCAGATCATGCCGCAGGCAGTTGCCGTACCGCGCGGCAAGGAAGACATAGAGATCGCGCTGGCAGCCGCGGGTGAAGCGGGCATTGCGATCACCGGTCGCGGTGGCGGCACGTCACAATGCGGGCAGACGGTCAATTCCGGATTGATCCTCGACAATTCGCGCTATTTCAACCGCATCCTGGAGCTGGATGTCGCCAATCGCCACGTTGTGGTGGAACCCGGCATCGTGCTGGACGAACTGAACCGGGCGTTGAAACCGCACGGTCTGTGGTTCCCGGTAGACGTTTCCACCGCCTCACGCGCCACCATCGGCGGCATGGCGGCCAACAATTCCTGCGGCGGCTGCTCGCTGCGCTACGGCACGATGCGCGACAACGTCCTGTCGATCGAGGCTGTTCTGCACGACGGATCGACCGCGCGTTTCGGCCCGGCAGACGGCGCCTTCCCCGGCAATGACACCTTTTCCCGGATCGCCAGGGACGTGATTGCGCTGGGTGAAAAGCATGCAGAACTCATCGACACGCGCATCCCCAAACTCACACGGCGGGTGGGTGGCTACAACATCGACGCGCTGGTGCCAAACGGCGCACCGGCGAACCTTGCCCATCTCCTGGTCGGCTCTGAAGGAACGCTGGCCTACTTTACCAGGATCGAGCTGAAGCTCTGGCCGCTCGTCGGCCAGCGTGTGCTGGGCGTCTGCCATTTCCCGACCTTCTACCAGGCGATGGACGCGACACAGCATCTGGTGGAGCTGGGACCCCTCTCTGTCGAACTTGTCGATGCGACCATGATTGCGCTGTCGCGCGAGATCCCGCTCTTCAAGAGCACCATCGAACAATTCGTGCGCGGCGAACCCGATGCCCTGCTGCTGGTGGAATTCGACGAAGGCTCGCAGGACGCCAATCTTGAAAAGCTGCGCCTTCTGGAAGAACGCATGGGCGATCTCGGCTTTGCCTGGACCGGTTCGGGCGGCTCATGGGGCGGAATGCTGCCTGTTACCGACCAGCAGCTTCAGGGACAGATCGCCGAAGTGCGCAAGTCCGGCCTCAACATCATGATGTCCATGAAACAGGAGGGCAAACCGGTCTCCTTCGTCGAGGATTGCGCGGTCGAACTGAAGGACCTTGCCGAATATACGCGCGAGCTGACCGAGGTCTTCGAAAAGCACGGCACGAAGGGCACCTGGTATGCGCATGCCTCCGTCGGTTGCCTGCATGTGCGGCCCGTTCTGAACCTGAAGCTGGAGCACGACGTCCGCCGCATGCGCGCCATTGCCGAGGAAGCATTTGAGCTGGTTGCCAAATACAAGGGCTCCCATTCCGGCGAACACGGTGACGGCATCGTCCGCTCGGAGTTCCACGAGCGCATGTTCGGCTCTGAAATCATGGCCGCCTTCAGGGAGGTCAAGCAGAGTTTCGATCCGGACTTGCGCTTCAATCCTGGCAAGATCGTCGACGCCCCGAAGATGGACGACCGCAACCTGTTCCGCTTCAAGCCGGATTACAGGGTGAAGGAGCTGAAAACCCATTTCGACTGGTCTGCCTTTCCGGGCGCGGGCGGTGGGTTTCAGGGTGCGGTGGAGATGTGCAACAACAACGGCGCCTGCCGCAAGCTTGCCGGCGGCACCATGTGCCCCTCCTATCGCGCCACCCGCAACGAACGCGACCTGACGCGCGGACGCGCGAACTCGTTGCGCCTGGCACTGTCCGGCCAGCTCGGACCGGAAGCGCTGACGTCGGACGAGATGATGGAAACGCTGAAGCTGTGCGTTTCCTGCAAGGGCTGCAAGCGGGAATGCCCAACCGGCGTCGACATGGCGAAGATGAAGATCGAGGTGATGGCGGCCCGCGCGTCGGAGAAAGGCATTTCCTTGCACGACCGGCTGGTCGGTCATCTGCCGGCCTATGCCCCCCTCGCCTCCCGCCTGCCGTGGCTCGCCAACCTGCGTAACTCCGTTCCGGGCCTCGCCCGGCTTCTGGAAAGGCCGACAGGCTTTTCCGCCCGCCGCCAACTGCCGTCATGGTCGTCATGCCCGTTCCGCGACCGTGAAGTGACCGGAGACGACAGCGTTGCCGGCGTGACCCTCTTCGCCGACACGTTCAACCGCTATTTCGAACCGGAAAACCTGCGCGCCGCCATCAAAGTGCTTGAGGCCGGCGGCCGCAAGGTCGCCCTGGCGAAGCCCGAAAGCGGGCGGCCGCTGTGCTGCGGCCGGACCTACCTTTCGGCGGGCCTGGTAGACCGGGCAAAAGCTGAGGCGGAGCGGCTGGTCGCAGCACTGTTGCCGCATGTGGAGGCCGGTCGGAAGATCGTGGGCCTGGAGCCGAGCTGTCTCCTGACCCTCAAGGACGAAATCCCGTCCCTGCTGCCGGGCAAGGAGACCGCGAGGATCGCGAAGGCAGCCCGCATGTTCGAGGAATACATCGCCGAAGAAGTCGACACCGGCACCTTCTCCCTGCCACTGCGTTCCCCCGTGCCGAAGGTGCTGCTGCACGGCCATTGCCATCAGAAGGCCTTTAACGTGGTGCCCGCCATCCGGAAGACCTTGGAACTTCTGCCTGAAACGAGTATTGAAATGATTGAAACGAGCTGCTGCGGCATGGCGGGGTCGTTCGGCTATGGGCTTGAAACGGAAGAGGTATCGCGGCGCATGGGTGAAATAAGCCTTTTCCCGGCAATCCGGGCGGAAAGCGCCGAAACGATCGTCGTCGCCGACGGCACCTCCTGCCGGCACCAGATCCACGATGGCACCGACCGCAATGCGGTTCATGTCGCCCGCCTTCTGGAAATCGCCCTTGATGAAAGCGCACGCGCATGAACCGTCCGATCGCGAAGGTCACGTCGCTCCGTCGAAAGTCCTTGCATGAGGAACTCGCGCTTTCACTGCGTGAGTTGATTGTCAGCGGTGAACTGAAGCCCAGTGAAAAAATTCCGGAAAAAGACTTATGCGACATGTTCAGCGTTTCTCGCACACCGCTGCGGGAAGCCTTGAAGGTCCTGGCCGCCGATGGGCTTGTTCACCTCGAACCCAATCGTGGCGCGTGGGTGACACCTATTACCGTCGAGGACATTGAGGAAGTGTTTCCAGTGATGGGCGCACTGGAAGCGCTGTCTGGTGAATTGGCTTGCCAAAACATTACTGACGAACAGTTGAGGAAGATCCGGAAGCTTCATCAGGAAATGCTGCGGGAATACGAAAAGCGAAACTTGAATGGCTATTTTCAAAAAAACCAGGAAATTCATGAAGCCATTCTGACTGCGGCCAGAAATCACACGCTTACGACCCAGTACAACTCGCTGGCTTTTCGCATTCGCAGAGCGCGCTACGTCGCGAATATGAGTTCCAATCGCTGGAGCGAAGCCATTGAGGAGCACGAGCAGATCATTGACTGTCTGGAACGGCGTGATGGCAAACGGCTTTCGGAAGTTTTGAAGGAGCATCTGAGAAACAAGCTCGACGCTGTAAAGGAATGGCTCCGGTCGACAGAAAATGGCCACGCCTAGTTTTCCCCGTCAGCAACCATGAGTCACATCGGCGAAATCCGGGCCGCAGGACAGGGCCGAAAAGCATCTAAAAGGGTACTGTCAGGTTAACTTGTGATCAGTATCGATCCGATATTCGGGCAGCATGACTCGATCGCCCATCAGCTATAAACGTCACCGCTTT
>MRWG01000535.1_pt1 | contig 39505 bp, 39 predicted proteins | sample 1013341 | NCBI WGS metagenome assembly MRWG01 (sample SAMN06117577, study PRJNA244670) | biofilm metagenome | biome: Water; feature: Cathode Biofilm; material: Biofilm; isolation source: microbial consortium enriched at the cathode of a solar microbial fuel cell | place: USA: District of Columbia ... | reverse complement strand
AAACCAAATAGCGCGGGGTGGAGCAGTCCGGTAGCTCGTCAGGCTCATAACCTGAAGGTCGCAGGTTCAAATCCTGCCCCCGCAACCAAACAAAAAACGCCGCTAAAGCAACAGCTTGGCGGCGTTTTTCTTTGTCTGCCCTCCGCCGCTGCAAGCCGCAGCGCTCCAGATTTGCTCCAACCAAAGGAGGACAATCATGGAGTCGACCCCGCTTTACGGAAACGAAATTAACCTTTGCCAGACTGCGCCGGCCAAGAAGGCCGCAGCTGCAGGAGGGCGTTGAGATGGCCAGCTATACCAAGCGCAACGGCAAGTGGCATGTGCGCATCCGCCGCAAGGGCTATCCCACCCAGTGCGGCGTCTTTGACACCAAAAGAGAAGCCGAGGACTGGGCCGGCGGCGTCGAGTCCCAGATGGCCAAGCGCCTGCACATCGTCGACAAGCGCAGCCATCTGCTGACCCTCGGCCAGGTGGTCGAGGCCTATATTGCCGAGGTCATCGACCGCTACAAGGACAAACCAAGATCCGAGAAGCGCCTAAAGGGTCATCAGCCACGCTACGAGGCGCTGTTCTGGGGGCGTCAGGACCTGGCGGCCCGGATCATCGGGTCCATCAGCCCCGATGACATCGCTGCCTGGATGGACGATCGTCTTGAGGACATGGTCAACGTCTACAAGCGCGACCGGGCCGGCAGGATTATCCGGAAACGGGGCCGGCCCTTGCCTGGGAAGCCGCGCCAGATCGCCAAGAAGACGGTGCTCAACGAACTGACGCGGCTCTCGGCGATATTCACTTGGGCCCGGACCGAGTACAAGATGCCGGCCCTGGTCAATCCCATCGCGCTCATCCCGAAGAACAAGCGCCCGAAGGGCAGGGAGCGGGACCGGCGCCTGGAGCCCGGCGAGCTCCGCCGCTTGGTCAAGGCGGCCGAGCAGGACGAACTGCCGCTCATCGGTCCCATTATCGAGTTCGCCGTCGAGACAGCCTGCCGGCGCCGGGAGATCACAAGGATCAGGCTGCGCGACTACGACCGGCGCATGCGGAGCCTGAAACTCCGCGACACCAAGAACGGCGAAGACCGGGTGATCGGGCTCTCGAGCAAAGCGCGGGCGATCCTTGACCGCATCATCGAGGATCGCGGGCTGATCGATCCGGACGAGCGGTTCTTTCCGGTCACGCCGAACGAGGTCACCTGGGCGTTCCGCCGCTGCTGTCGGGTCACGGAGATCGACGGGCAGTATGTCGAACCCATCGGCGACCGCCTGGATCCCAACGGCCTTACGTTCCACGACCTCCGTCATGAAGGGACCAGCCGCTACGTCGAGAAGGGCCTCAGTATCCCGGAGGTCGCGAGCCAGACCGGGCACAAGACCTACCAGTCGCTCATGCGTTACACGCATATGGAGGCGAGGAAGATCTCCGACAAACTGGATGGTGCCCCTACCGGCGGCGACGACTGACCTCACGGCAACCGGGCGAATCTTCCGCGGACCATGGACCCCTAGAAGATCCGTCCGGCTTTCTCCCGCTACCCGGAAAGAGACAGAGCCCATCCATGGCTATCGAGACCACCCGCGAAGAACTCTATCGCCAGCTCTGGACCAGACCTGCGATGCAGGTCGCGGTGGACTATGGCATTTCCAACGTCGCCTTGAAGAAGCTCTGTCGGAAGCACCGGGTGCCGGTCCCCGGCCGCGGCTACTGGGCGAAGAAGGCTGCCGGCAAGCCGGTCGATCCGCCGCCGGCCCTGGTGGATGTGGACGCCGTGGGGACGATCGTCATTCGCGGCAATCGCGCCGCCGAGCTGCCCGAGACGGTCCGGAAGGCGCAAGAGCGTGCCCGGGAACGGGAATGCCGGCCGGAGAACCGGGTGGTGGTGGACGCGGCACCTAAAAACCTGCACCCGGCCGTGGCCGCGACCTGGGGCGCACTCGACTCGACTGAGCCCTGCGAGATCGGGCTGGTTGCCGTGTTCGGTCCCGAGGTCTTTGCCGTCGATGTCGCGCGCGAGTCGGTGCCGCGCGCGATGATATTTCTGAATGCCCTGGCGACCGCGGCCGAGGCTCGGGGATATCGGGTCGAGCCGGAGAGCGATGCCTTGGCGTTCCTGGTGGGTGGCCAGGCTGTCAGCGTCAAGCTGCTGGAAGAGGTGACTCAGACTCCCCATGTGCCCAGCGCGGCCGAGGAGCGAGCTCTTCGCGTCTGGGAAGGGCAGCAACGCCGGACGACCCACAGTTGGGAGACTCACGTTGAAGTGCCGAGACCTGAGATTCCTGAGTTCGACTTCGCGGCTACTGGGCAACTGCATGTGGTCCTCGCCGAGGGATACCCCGGCTGCTGCGGCCTGCGGCGCGTCTTTGGAGATGGGAAAGTGCAGAGGATTGAGAACCTGATTAACGCTATCCTAGAAGGTCTGGCGGTCTGGGCACCGACCGTAAAACGGCCGGGACCGGTGGGCGGAAGACGATGACGCGCTCTTCGAAGATGGTTGGGGCTCAGATGGCGCAGCGTGTCTAGCTTGACGAGTATCTCTTCCAAGTCTACGTGGTGGTCTGGAAGAGTTCATGTATGCCCGTAATAGATTTTGAAGTAGTGTGCGACCGGAATGTCTCGGGGGAAGTTTGTTCGATGAACATGACGCAGTACTTGGCGGAGGTACGTCCTGCCATCGAGGTGACGATTGCTGCAATTTGGGGCGATATCAGAGACCTGGATTTACTAACCAAGGAAGTGAGGCACCTCACGGACCGCACGCATGCGGAATATGATCGCGTAGACTCCGTGTTAAGCATTGATCCCAATGACGATGAGGGGCTCGCGACCATGCAATATTGGGATACGTACTTCGGCGTCGACAAGGATCGCTTTTACAAGAACCAGTCTCTCGAAGAGCTTCAGCAACGCGTCGATTTGAAGCGGTTCTCACTAAACGTGCTCTCTGGGTCTGTCCTCCAGATCGGCAAGCAGGGCATGTCGATCGCTAACAATGGACTGGATGCAAGCGCCGCCGGCCGGCTGGTCGGAACGCAGCCTCTGAAGAACGTTATCTGGCAAGGTCGCAACCAAGCGATGCACTGGGAGGAAGGGCGACTGAACCGGGCTGTGCAGGACTGCTTTGCGACGCTCGCGGCGGACATAGACGGCAAGTTCGCAAACTACTCTAATGAGAGCATGGCATTTCACGTTCTCCAGTTACTAAACTGGACGTCATTTGACGCATTTTCGGCCGACATGATGTCACTATCCGCTTGAGGCTCGCTGTGACGCGGGAAGCGCTATCGGCTCATCTTTAACCTCAAGATAGCTAACGGCAGAGACGGGCGATAGCTCGAGGAACTTGGCAATGACAGGCGACACCGATGACATTCCGCGTTTTGTCTGCCACGGATGCATCGGTGATGCCTTTCTGAAGGAAGAGGTCAAGCGCGAGGGAAAGCGGCACACCTGTACAATTTGCGGCAGCCGGAAGAAGAGTATTGCCTTCGACGAGCTCTGCGACCGCGTCCACATGATCGTTAGCGAAGAATTTCAGGTCACAGACAGCGAGCCCGAGAGCTGGACTCCGTATAAGGAAGGCAATGTCGATTGGGAACGCGACGGTCAGACGGTCGACGAGCTACTGGCCGAGGTGTTGGAGTGCAATCAGCCATTGATCGACGCGATCAAGGAAGAGCTGTCGGGGCAGCATCATTCATTTGATGACGCGGCGGCCGGTATCGAAGACCCCTACGGCGACGAGGTGCAGTACGAGTTGCGTAAGGCGGATGACTACGAATTTCATGACGCTTGGAGCCAGTTCGAGTCAGAGATCAGGACACAAGCGCGCTTCTTCAGCAGCAATGCAGAGTCTGCCCTCGATGAGATATTTGGAGAGCTCGACCGATTCACGACCTTCAAGCGTCCATTCATCCGGGTAGCGGGGCCTGGCACGTCGACTGAAGTGGTGTATAGGGGAAGACGCGCCTTTGACAACTCCGAGATCAGGCGCATGGTCGAACATCCCGCACGTGAGCTAGGTGCGCCGCCGTCGCGCTCGGCCGCAAGTGGCCGTATGAATCCGCGTTGGATTTCGATGTTTTACGGAGCTTTCGACCCAGATACTTGCGTATCTGAAATTCGGGCACCGGTTGGAAGCGCAGTTGTGATCGGAAAGTTCATCATCATCCGCAAACTTCGCTTGCTCGATCTGGATGCTTTGCAGCACGTGTTCGTCAAGAGGGCAAGCTACTTCGACCCGTCATTTCGGCGCCTGCGAGAAAAGGCGGAGTTTCTCAAGCGTCTCGTCGTCATAATGAGTCGCCCGGTTCTTCCAACGGACGAGGACTTCCACTACTTACCTACCCAAGCGGTCGCAGAATATCTGTCTGAAAAGATGGAGCCACGGCTCGACGGGCTGATTTTCCGATCCTCACAGCGGGGCGGAGAAGGCGAAAATGTCGTCCTTTTTCGACGCGCCTCCGGCGTCGAGCCTGATGGCACCGATAGTCTTAGTATGCGAACGAACTTCGGTTGGACGACCGAGGATGATGCGGACACTGACATCACAATCTGGATGAAGAAGAAGCGCAAGCCGCGCGCAAAGAAGACGGTGCGGTCCGATTTTCTCAGCTTTCGTGATGATTGGCTCGACGATACCGAAAGCGCGAAAGGTGGTTTTAGCTTTGACAGCAATGAGGCGGAGGAGCCGGCGCTCCGTATCGATCTAAACAAGATAGAGGTTCGCGACATTGTGGCTGTCAAGTACACCACGTTGAGACGTTTTGTGCGCCGCTACAAAGAGCCGAGGGGAAAGTCCCCATTTTAACCGCAAAGGCGCGCGGGCTTCCGTGCCTGGCCAAATGCCGTCGTCGGCCCGTTCGAGATGCTATATTCAATCCCAGAACCCGGAGAACCCGAATCGCATAGATATCTGATGACAGGCCGGGCATTCGAACGTGGCCGTTTCTCTGAGTGCCTGAACTTCAGGGTCTCCCATAGGGCGATGTGAGTGTTCGAGGTAGGGATCGGAAATGGGCCGCAGTCCCTGTGCTTCAGCCTCTCGACTATCTACGGTGACGAGACCGGACTTGGTGTCGTCATAGGCAATGACCGACAGCTGGTCGAAGCCTCGCGATCCGGGATGGACTACACTTGAGAACTCACAAGGGCATCGTCCCTCAAGAATGAACCCAGGCACGGGCGTTCTCCGTCACTTCTGCATGACCAGATCAGGACCGTACGTGAGGCCGGCAACCTCGCAAATGATTCGTAGCCGCTGCACAAGCTGTGTCCGGGAAATATTAGGGTCGAACCACCAGCCTTCACAGAGCCTCCGCCCATGCTGCTTCATGTGGCAGGCGAAGGGATAAAGCTGTTCCGGTTCGCGGGCAACGACGTGCCGAGCGCCTGTGCTTCGCTTGCTCAGGCGGCTCAGAAACTGGTCGTCCAGACCCGCCAGACAAAGCAACACCTTTCTGAGCAGATCGGCTAACGTGAAAGCGGAGATCCGCTCACCGAGAAGGTCGACGTGATAGATCCCGCAGGCAATCGGCTTCGCTACTGATGTAGCCGCTCGGTCGCCTGGAGGCCTCTTTGCTCCGGCAGCTGCCGGAAGATGCCGGGTGACTACTCGGCCGAGTGGTTCTTGTGGCGTCTGACGTAGCGCCATCAGGCGGCCAAGAGTCTCATTGTTCACCTCTATCATGACACCTGACATTCGAAGCCTCCATCAGCACAGGTTGTTTCACTACGGACACGCGGTGGCCACAACGCCTCCGGGTTAGGAGGCGTCCCGGGTCGATTTCAGGTTGGCGAAGAGTTCTCTGGCCTTTTCTCGCCGCAGCTCACTCCGCAGGTTGTCGGCCAGTTGCCAATCCGCCTTGCCTGGCAGCTTTACCCAGAGGTCGCGCCAGGCATTGCGTGAGGTGTTATCCGCAATCTTGCAGGCGAACTGCGAGGGTGAGAGGTCCTCACCTTCGTGCTTCAGCCGTTCGTTGCGCACTTCGGCGTAGTGATTGCGCCCCTGATAGGTCATCCGGAGCTTGGTGCCGTTGGGTAGGAAAAGGTCTTTCCACTGATACCCCTTCGACGGGTCACCTGAATTAATGGCGGCTTCGAGCTCCTCCTCCCAGGCTTCCTGGCCTTCCTCAGTCCAATGAGGGCCGTCTCCGATCGTTCGCTCGATCCAGCCTTCGAGCTGGTCGATAGCCAGAGCAACGGGGTCAATTTTGCCGCCGGAGCGGACGATGACCTTGTCGTAAAGCTCCTTCGGGAAGGGGACGCAGATGAACTCCTCAGTCGCCATAGTAGTCTCCAGAAAAAATCGTCGTAAAAATAGTTGGCATCCTCTAGGCAAAGAGCAAGAGAAATCGTAGAGGAAGTAGCATCGCTTCCGCAGAGCGGCATGCTGTAGACATGACTACAGAGAATTTTTCTCTTGACCCAGCTGCGTGCATCGATTTATCTCTGTAGTCATGTCTACAGTGCCCCAAGCCATCCGTCTCGGCGATCTCTGCGCCATCCAGCTCGGCTATACGCCGCGCGGCGCGCTTTCGCCGGCGGAAACGGGCGGGGCCCCGGCCATTCAGCTGCGTGACCTCGCCGGCGACGGGCCGATCCGGCCGACGCGCTACGAGCTTGGCGAGGTTTCGCCGCGCTATCTGACCGAGCCGGGCGATGTGCTGTTCCGCTCCCGCGGGGATCGCAACACGGCGGTTGCCACCGATGGGCGACTCGTCGAGCCCGCTTTTGCTATCCTCCCGATAGTCGTTCTGCGCCCGAAGCGCGACTTGGTTGAGCCGCGCTATCTGGCCTGGGCGATCAACCAGATGCCGGCGCAGCTCTATTTCGACGGGGTGGCGAGAGGAACGCGCCTGCGCATGGTGCCGCGATCAGAGTTCGAGAAGCTGATGATCGACGTGCCGGACTTGAAGACCCAGCGTGCCGTGGTCGAGCTCGACGCTCTCGCGGCCCGGGAGGAAGCGCTTGCGACACTGGCCGCCCAGAAGCGGCGGCAGCTTATCAGCCTTGTCCTCACCGAGAGGGTTCAGGCTTCCGGACAAGGGCGGAGAGGAAAGACCACGTGACCGACCAAGTGACACAGCAACAGATCAACCAGGCCGCCTGGGCCGCCTGCGACACCTTCCGGGGCGCCGTCGATCCAGCTCAGTACAAGGACTACATCCTCGTGATGCTGTTCCTGAAGTACATCTCGGACCTCTGGAACGACCATCTCGAAAGCTATCGTAAGCAGTTCGGCGGCGACGAGGCGCGCATCCGCCGCCGCCTGGAGCGGGAGCGCTTCGTCCTCCCCGAAGGCGCCAGCTTTTACGATCTCTATGAGAAGCGTTCCGAGGCCAACATCGGTGAGCTCATCAACATGGCTCTCGAGGAGATTGAGGACACCAACCGCGCAAAGCTGGAAGGGGTGTTTCGCAACATCGACTTCAATTCTGAGGCCAACCTTGGGCGCACCAAGGACCGCAACCGCCGCCTCAAGCATTTGCTGGAAGACTTCGCCAAGCCAGCGCTCGACCTGCGCCCCTCGCGCGTCACCGAGGACATCATTGGCGAGTGCTATATCTATCTCATTTCCCGTTTCGCCTCGGACGCCGGCAAGAAGGCCGGCGAGTTCTACACGCCGGCAGCGGTCTCGCGCTTGCTTGCCAGGCTCGCGGCGCCGAAAGCAGGGGACACCATCTGCGATCCCGCCTGCGGTTCCGGTTCGCTGCTAATTCGCGCCTCGGAAGAGGTGGGCTCGGAGAACTTCTCCCTCTACGGCCAGGAGATGAACGGCGCCACCTGGGCCCTTGCCCGGATGAACATGTTCCTGCACGCCCGGGACGCCGCGCGTATCGAGTGGTGCGATACGCTGAACAGCCCGGCCCTGATCGAGGGCGACCAACTGATGAAGTTCGACGTGGTGCTGGCGAACCCGCCGTTCTCCCTCGACAAGTGGGGTGCGGCGGATGCGGAGGAGGATCAGTACAAGCGCTTCTGGCGCGGCATCCCGCCGAAGTCCAAGGGCGACTACGCCTTCATCGCCCACATGATCGAGATCGCCCGGCGGCAGAGCGGCCGCGTCGCCGTCATCGTGCCCCATGGTGTGCTCTTCCGTGGCGGCGCCGAGGGCAAGATCCGCAAAGCTTTGATCGAGGAAAATCTGCTCGACGCCGTGGTCGGCTTGCCGGCCAATCTGTTCACCACGACAGGCATCCCGGTCGCCATCCTTGTCTTCGATCGTTCGCGGGAGCAGGGAGGCGAGAATGAGGAACGCAAGGACGTCCTCTTCATCGATGCCAGCAGAGAGTTCACACCCGGTAAGACGCAGAACGTCATAGACGATGCGCACATTGGCAAGGTGCTGGAGACCTGCCAAAGTCGCGTTGAGATCGACAAATACTCGCACCTCGCCAGTCCGGAAGAGATCGCTGACAACGATTTCAATCTGAACATTCCCCGATACGTTGACACATTCGAGCCGGACGAAGAAATCGACGTCGCTGCGCTACAGAAGGAGATTTCCCAGATCGAGAGCGACCTGGCTGGCGTCCGAAATCGGATGGCTGATTGTCTCAGGGAACTTGGCATCGATGCTTGAGAAGAGAACCGAAAGCGTCTCCCCATTCCCAAAGACCGTCGGAGCACTTCCAGATGGCTGGCGCAGAGAAAAGCTCGATGATGTAACTGTGCGAGGCAGCGGCCACACTCCTGATCAAAGCCAACCATCGTACTGGAACGGCGGCGTGAAGTGGGTTTCTTTGGCTGATAGCTGGCGCCTTGACAATGGAGTTATAAGCGATACCGAGAAGAAGATTTCACAACTCGGTCTCGCAAAGTCCTCAGCGGTGCTTCACAAGGCCGGCACCGTGATCATGTCTAGGGATGCTGGGGTCGGGAAAAGCGCTGTACTAGGTGAGGAAATGGCCGTGAGCCAGCACTTCATCGCGTGGGAATGCACCAAAAAAGATATCCTTGATCCCTGGTTTCTTTATCACTGGCTTCAAGTGCGCAAAGAATTCTTCGAGCGAATGGCCGTTGGCTCTACGATAAAGACCATTGGATTACCTCTTTTCAAGCGCCTTACCATCGACTTTCCGCCTCTTGATGAACAGCGCAAGCTCGCTGAGGTTCTGCGGACATGGGACGAGGCGATCGAAAAGCTGCAGGCTCTTCGCGGAGCTAAGGCGAGGCTTCTCGATGGGCTCCGAGCCAGGCTTTTGTTCGGCTCCCTCCGCATGCACGACAGGGAACGGAAATGGGTGCAGCGCCGCCTCGCTGATGTGACCCATGAGCTCACCGCTCGCAACAGTGGCAACTCCTTGAGCCGAGAGGCCGTGATGGGGGTCACCAAAGCGCAGGGTGTCGTCCCCATGCGCGAACAAACTATCGCCGGAGACATCAGCCGTTACAAGCGGCTGCCGCCGAGGGCTTTCGCTTACAATCCAATGCGAATCAATGTCGGCTCGATCGCCATGAACGAGCGGGGCGAAGAAGTGCTGGTCAGCCCGGACTACGTCGTCTTTGCCTGCGACGACGACGGCCTCGATCCGGACTATCTCGATCATCTTCGCAAGACACCCTGGTGGACCCACTACATCAGCAGCGGTGCCTCTGGCAGCGTGCGCATGCGAACCTACTACGACGACCTTGCTGCGCTTAAGTTGCCACTACCGGACCTGGATGAGCAGCGCGACATTGCCCGAATTCTCAACACTGCGCGGGATAACTTGGCGCTGACCGAGCGTGAGATCGATGCCCTCAAGCGCCAGAAGCGGGGCCTGATGCAGAAGCTCTTGACCGGCGAATGGCGAGTCAATGGCGGAGTGGAGCGAAGGAGGGCGATCTGATGGTCTCTCTAACATCACCACCGGAGCCCGAAGGTACCTTGGTGGTCGAGCATAGGTCGCCGACTACCGCAGAAATCTACTTTATACCGGATGATGATAGGCTTTTAGCAGCTGGTATCGATCCGGTTGACGGGCCGAAGCACCGTGTCCGAATCCTGACGTTTAACGCGGCAGATGGGTCGATCACGATCGAACCCAAGAACACGCTCCACGGACACGACGACTTTCTGGAGCCCAAGTACCGTCAAGTGGAACGTATTCGCATCAATAAATCTGTCGCTCTCTTCGATTTAAACGAAGAACTGCCGCAAACGGTCGAGGATGTGATCGAGGCGCTCGCAGACTTTCCGCCAGCGTTCACGAAGAACCCCGATTTCGGTTTGGGGCTCGCAAAAGATTATCGCTTCATCATAGATGCGGTCGAAGAGCTGTCCGATTGCAAGGTGATGGAAATTACCAAAGAAAGTGAGACGCAAATCGATGAGGCCAATGGGATATTCTACATCTCCGAGCACGATTTCGATGAACTTCGTCGGTCAATCAATAGCATCACCAACCTTGGGCAGGCTGCAGCGCGGTCTGTGAAGGCGGCGACCGTCCATAACAAGATCGCGGAAAAGGTTGGCGCGGCAGCCATCGAAGTGAATGCGGGCCGCCATCCAGTTCGGCGGATGATTACGTCCAAAGCATTGGGCGTGGAAGTCCTAAAAGAGGATGAACAAGATGCCGTCATCCACATGCTATCTCAGTCAGCGAAAGCGATGGGCAAGGCCCAGACGGACAAGCTCGCTAAACTTCAAAACGAAATTGAACTCGTCGCGCTTGATGCCCTGATCGAGCGCTTTGAAGAGATGCTCGGTAAGAATCTCGTTGAAGACCGTTGGCAGGATTTTTTCAATGAAAATCCATTCATTCTGAATATGGCCTTCGGCTATCCCTTCATCAAAGTGAAGGATCAGGCGTCGGTCGGTGGGCGTAGGATATCCGGTGCTGGTGAGAAAATAACAGATTTTCTAGTCAAGAATAGCCTGACGAATAACGCGGCGAACTTCGAGATTAAGACGCCGCAGACGGAAGTGCTGAACAAACGCCCTTATCGAGACGGCGTCTACACACCGTCGGCGGACCTCTCCGGTTCGATCAATCAGGCTCTTGACCAGAAGTATCAGTTCCAGAAGCAGATTGCGGTAATCAAAGACAATTCCCGAATCTACGACATTGAGTCCTATGCCGTTCACTGTTGCCTAATCATAGGCCGGACGCCGGACGGTGAAGATCAAAAGAAATCGTTCGAGCTTTTTCGGCGGAATTCAAAAGACGTCGAGATAATCACATTTGACGAGCTGCTCGAAAAACTGAAACAGCTTCGAGGCTTTTTGGCGGTAGGTAATGCTGGTGACGCGCCATGAAAGCACGGGGACTTGATGCGCGGCGCCAGTAATTGTTGAAGAGAGGAAGGGAAAGTGGAGGCAAAATTAAAGACGGCGATTGTCTATGATTTCGACGGGACGCTCGCACGTGGAAATCTTCAAGAGCAAAGCTTTATTCCGGAAATTGGCATGACGCGAGACGAGTTCTGGGATGAAGTCAAAGAGCGCACCAAAGACGAAGATGCGGATGAGATTCTCGTTTACATGCATTTGATGCTGAGAAAAGCATCGGATAGAGGTATCACCGTCACACGAGAACAGCTGCTACGTCATGGGCGCGATGCACTTCTCTTCGAGGGACTGTCGGATCGCAGCTGGTTCAAGCGCATGAACGCTCATGCCGAAGAGGTTGGACTCGATCTGAGGCACTACATCGTGTCGTCGGGCATTCACGAGATGATTCTGGGCTGCGAGATAATCGATGAGTTCGAGCACGTTTTCGCTTCGAAGTTCATATACCATGAAGATGTTGCTGCCTGGCCCGGCGTGGCGATCAACTATACCACAAAGACGCAGTTTCTCTTCCGCATAAACAAAGGAATTCAGAATACCTGGAATAACGACGATCTAAACGCCTATATGCCGGAAGAGGAGCGGGATGTGCCGTTTGACCGCATGATATTCCTGGGCGATGGCGACACCGACATCCCGACAATGAAGATGCTGACGTACCAGGGGGGACATTCAGTCGCTGTCTATGATCCGGACCGGCAGGATAGGGATCTCAAGAAGATTCACCGCCTCCTTTCTGATGGGCGGGTCGACTTTGTCGCTCCAGCGGACTACCTCGAGAACTCTCAGTTGGATATCGTGATAAAGGGCATTCTCGGTCGGATTGCTCGCAAGAACGGGGGTCAGCCGAAAAAATGACCTTCATCGCGGCCGAGAAGCACCAGTCGCAGATCCCGGCGCTGCAAGTTCTTGTGGCGCTGGGCTTCAAGCCGCTGTCTCAGGTGGAGGCCGAGCGGTTGCGTGGTGGACGTCTGCGAAACGTCACGCTCGATGACGTAATCGTCGAGCAACTCCTCAGAATCAATTCTTACACCTACCGCGGCCGAGAATATTCCTTTGATCTGGAGGACGCCCACGAGGCTCTGCGACGGTTGAAGCCGACACCGGATAAGCTGAAGGGGCTCAAGGGGACCAGTCAGGAGATCTATGACCTGTTGGTCCTCGGGACCACGATCACCAAGAGCATCGAGGGGGACAGCAAGAGCTACTCCTTCCGCTATGTCGACTGGGAGCGGCCGCAGAACAATGTCTATCACGTCACCGCAGAGATGGCGGTGGAGCGTTCGGCGAGCGCCCAGACGCGACGTTGCGACATCGTCTGCTTCGTCAACGGCATTCCCTTCATCGTTATCGAGAACAAGCGACCGACCCAGAGTCTTAAAAAGGCAGGCAGCCAGCTCATCGGCTATCAGGGCGAAGACAACATCCCGCAGCTGTTCCACTACGCCCAGCTGCTACTCACGATGAATCGCCAGGAGGCGCGCTATGCCACTGTCGGGACCCCGGCGAAGTTCTGGCAGACTTGGCGCGAGGAGGAGGGGGGCGACGGTGACGAGCTTGAGGCACTTACCGCACAACCCCTCGGAGAACGGGACAGAGAGGTGCTGGCAGAGGCTCTTGAGGGCAATGCAGCAGGCAGTGAACCGTCAAAGCCCGAGCTTTCCGGGCTTGTGAATCGCCCTCTTGGTCTCGCCGAGGAGCAGGCGGTGTTTTCCGGCGAGTTTGCCAGCGCCAAGGCCTATTTTGACGCTCTTACTGCGGAGGGGGAGCGGAGGGTCACCGCCCAGGACCGGACCATCTACGCCCTTTGCCGGCCAGAGCGCCTCCTGGACCTGGTGCGGCGCTTCACGGTGTTTGACGGCGGCGTCCGCAAGATCGCTCGCCACCAGCAGTACTTCAGCGTCCGAGAGGCGGTCGAGCGCGTCAAGCAGTACGATGTGGATGGTGTCCGAAAGGGCGGTGTCATCTGGCACACCCAGGGCTCCGGGAAATCCCTCACCATGGTGATGCTCGGCCGGGCGCTCGCCCTGGACCGGGACATTCCCAATCCACGGATCATCATCGTCACCGACCGCGACGATCTGGACAAGCAGATCAAGGGCACCTTCAGATCCTGTGAGATGGAGCCGGTCCGCGCCACCAGTGGCAGCCATCTGGTCGACCTGATCCGGGAAAGGGCCCCGTTGGTGACGACGATTATCAACAAGTTCGACGTTGCTACGCGTGGGCGTGATCTCAAGGATGAGAGCGCTGATATCTTTGTCCTGGTCGATGAGAGTCACCGAAGCCAGACTGGGCGCCACGGGGGCTACGGGACCTTCGCCCTGAAAATGCGACGCATCCTGCCGAAAGCCTGCTACCTCGGATTCACCGGAACGCCGCTCCTGAAGAAGGAGAAGAACACGGTGGCCACCTTCGGTGGCCTGATTCACAAGTACACCATCGACGAGGCCGTCGCCGACGCCGCCGTTGTGCCGCTGCTCTATGAAGGTCGCATGGTCGAGCAGCAGATTACCGGCAATGCCATCGATACCTGGTTCGAGAAGATCAGCGCTGGCTTGACCGACGCGCAGAAGGCCGACCTGAAGCAGAAGTTCTCGCGCATGGATGCTCTGGCGAAGACCGAGCAGGCGATCCGCGCCAAGGCCTTCGACATCTCAGAGCACTTCCGCCAGCACTGGCAGGGGACCGGGTTCAAGGCCCAGCTGGTGGCGCCGTCAAAGGCGGCGGCCATCCGCTTCAAGGAAGTGCTCGACGAGATCGGCCACGTCAGCAGCGAGATCATTATCTCGGCGCCGGACGACCGCGAGGGCAACGAGGAGGTCGACAAGGAATCCAAAGACCTCGTGCGCAAGTTCTGGGCCCGCATGATGGAGCAGTACAGGTCGGAGGACGAGTATAATCGCCAGATCATTGATGCCTTTACCGGGTCAGGGGACCCGGAGATCCTGATCGTGGTGTCAAAGCTGCTGACCGGCTTCGACGCGCCGCGGAACACGGTGCTCTACATCTGCAAGCAGCTGAAGGAGCACAACCTGCTTCAGGCGATCGCTCGCGTGAATCGGCTATTTGAGGAAGAGCGGCATGAGAAGCAGTTCGGTTTCATCGTGGACTACGAAGGTCTGCTGGGCGAGCTGGACCGGGCCCTGACGACCTACAGTGCCTTTCAGGAGTTCGAAGCCGAGGATCTGGCCGGCACCGTCCACGACATCCGTGAGGAAATCCGCAAACTGCCCCAGTTGCACGACCAGCTCTGGGACCTGTTCAAGCAGGTCGCCAACAAGAAAGACATGGAGCAGTTCGAGCAATTCCTAGCGGATGAGGCTAAGCGCCAGGAGTTCTATGAGCGCCTCCGTGCCTTCAGCCGCTGTCTCCACATCGCGCTATCATCCAACAAGCTCCTCGACGTCTACAGTGAGGAAAGGATCGACGCCTTCAAGCGGGACTGGAAGCAGTTTTCCGAGCTGCGCCGTTCAGTCCAGCTCCGCTACCAGGAGGTCGTCGACATCAAGGAGTTCGAGCCGAAGATCCAGAAGCTACTCGACGATCATGTTGTGGCCATGCCGGCAGAGACAGTCATCGAGCGGGTCAACATCAATGATCCCGATGCCTTGAAGGCCGTCGTGGATGAGAAAGGCCTCTCCGAGGCATCGAAGGCCGACCGCATCGCCAGCGCCACCCGGCGTACCATCAACGAGAGACTGGAAGAGGATCCCGCCTTCTATCGCCGCTTTTCGGAGATGCTGGAGGAGACGATCCGCAACTATCGCGAACGGCGGATCTCGGAGCGGCAGTACCTCAACAGCATCATCGATCTGGCCGGCAAGGTGGCCCGCCGGGACCATGGTCGGTCCGTGCCGGCGGCGCTCAAGGGGAGTGACGATGGCCAGGCCTTCTTCGGCATTCTGGATGGGACCTTGGTGAAGAAAGACGGCGAGCCGGCGAGTTCGGAGGAAACCGCCGATATCGCGCTGAAAATAATCGACATCATCAAGGCGCACCACATCGTCGACGTCTGGACCAATGACATCGCCCAGAACAACATGCGCAACGCGATCGACGACTACTTTTTCGACGTCCTGCGGGACGAGAAGGGTATCGATTTGCCGGTCGAGGTGCTGGATGATCTCGAGCTAAAGATCATGGGGCTCGCCAGGGCCAGATTCCCGGGATGAGCGCCGAGCGGGGGCAGGTCCAGTACGGAGAGCATCTCATTGTATTCTCCGTCGTGCGGCGCGACCGCAGGACCCTGGAGATCGCCGTGGAGCCGGATACCTCCGTGGTGGTGGCGGCGCCGCATGACGCCCCACTGGAGGCCATTGCTGAGAAGGTCCGGAAGCGGGCGGCCTGGGTGCGGCGCCAGCAACGCTACTTCACCCAGTTCTTGCCGCGCACGCCTGAGCGCCTGTTTGTTCCCGGAGAAACCCACCTCTACCTTGGCCGGCAGTACCGCCTGAAGGTGGTCCCGCACATCCAGGCCGACGTAAAGCTCATTCGCGGCTTCATCGTGGTGCAGAGCCACAAGCCCTGCCGGCCGGAGGTGACCCGCGACTTGGTGGAGGCCTGGTACCGGGAGAGGGCTGCGGTGAAGTTTCGGGAGCGGCTGGAGATCAGCCTGGATCGGTTTCCGGACCCCGAGGCCTTCCGCCCAAGGGGCGTGATCGTCCGCCAACTCGAACAGCGCTGGGGCTCTATGTCGCCCTCGTCGCGCCTGCTGCTGAACCGGCGCCTCATCCAGGCGCCGACCGACGCCATCGATTACGTGATTACCCACGAGCTCTGCCACATCGAAGAGCCCCACCACGGCACCGCCTTCTTCGAGCTCCTCGGCAAGGTCATGCCGGACTGGCGCCGGCGCAAAGACCGCCTGGAACGGGTGATGGCTTGAGGGGGCTATGGGCTCCCCGACCCCCGTTTTCGCCCCTCAGAGCCGAATTGAATACCTGGGGCTTGCCCATGGTTCAATTTAGCCGTTTCTGTGCTCTCGTGGACAATTTTACCCCTTAGGAGGTCGTGGCCGGCCAGGCGCGATAAGAGCCGTACCAGGGCCCGCAGAAACTGGTCGGTCAGCTCCTGGACCGTAAGCGCCTGGCGTCCTGACCCAGCCCCCTGAAATCCGGCCATGAGATGGTAGAGTCCATCGACAGAAAGGATGGACTATGAGAAAGAGCCGATTTTCGGAGGAGCAGATCATCGGGATGATCCGCGAGCACGATGCCGGGGTGAAGACCGCGGAGATTTGCCGCAAGTACGGCATCTCGGATGCGACCTTCTACAAGTACAAGGCCCGGTTCGGCGGCATGACGGTGTCGGACGCGCAGCGGCTGCGCACGCTGGAGGCGGAGAACGCCAAGCTGAAGCGCCTCCTGGCGGAGAGCCTGCTGGACAACGCGGCGCTGAAGGATTTGGCGACAAAAAACTTCTGACGCCCGACGTGAAGCGCAGGGCCGTGCGCCACGTGATGGCACGCCACGGCCTGAGCGAGCGTCGGGCCTGCCGTCTGGCCGGGCTGGAGCGGTCCACCTTTCAGTATCCCAAGCGTGTGGGAGGCGACGATGTCCTGCGGGCCCGGCTGCGCGAGCTGGCCGGCGAGCGGCGGCGGTTCGGCTACCGGCGGCTGGGCATCCTGCTGGCGCGCGAGGGCCTGGAGGCGAACCACAAGAAGGTGTTCCGGCTCTACCGCGAGGAGGGCCTGGCGGTGCGCCGCCGGCGCGGCCGCAAGCGGGCATTGGGCACGCGCCGGCCGATGCTGCTGCCCGAGGCGGCCAATGAGCGCTGGAGCCTGGACTTCGTCTCGGATGCCCTGGCCGACGGCCGGCGGTTCCGGGCGCTGTGCGTGGTCGACGACTTCACCCGCGAGGCACTGGCCGTGGTCGTCGACACTTCGCTGTCGGGCCAGCGCGTGGCCCGGGAACTGGACCGGATCATCGTCCGCCGCGGCGCCCCGCAGATGATTGTCTCCGACAATGGGACGGAGCTGACCAGTCACGCGATCCTGCGCTGGCAGCAGGACCGGGGCGTGGAGTGGCACTACATCGCTCCTGGAAAGCCGACCCAGAACGCATTTGTGGAATCCTTCAACGGCAGGTTCCGCGACGAGTGCCTCAATGAGCACCTGTTCCATCACCTCGACGAGGCCCGCTGTCTCGTCGAGGCCTGGCGCATCGACTACAATGTCGAGCGCCCGCACACGGCCCTCGGCGGCCTGGCCCCCGTCGCCTACGCCGAGCAGGCCGGCAACCAGCGGTCCGGCTCGCCTGAGCTACGCGAGGGCTCCGCTCGCCGGACCTTGAGCCCCTGTCCCCAACCAGAAGGAAAGGCGAACAGACTCTACTAACCAACGGCCCGGATCAGGGGGCTGGGTCAGTCCCCCACTTTGAAAGGCTGGTGAGGCACAGGCCCCTGCCGGTCGAACTGCTGCGCAACAAATAGGTTCTGTCGTCGGGCGAGGCCTGCAGCTGGTGCGGCGGCAGACTCAAGACGCTGGACGAGGATGTCACCGAGGAGCTGGAACTTCCTCGACTATGTCGCCGACCACAAATTCACCCGTCTCGACGAACTGCTGCCTTGGCGCTGCGCCGTAACCGCAGCGTAGCTGGCTATCACACTGAAGCGCCAGAGGGTCTCCTCCGGACGCTTTCCCTAATTCTCTATGCCAAGCCCCTTCTTTGCGGTGTGAATCAAAAGCGCCTGCAGCAGGCTCAAACTGAGCCCTCCACTTACGTCAACAACCTTTTCTTTGGCCTTGTTCCATAGTTTCTCATCCCGAGCCGCATCCAGAAACTCATGCCCAGCCCATGACAAGCCAAATGGATAAACCTGAATAAGCCGCTCCGGGTTTGTCGAACTTCTACTCGCCTCATAAACAATGAACTCGGCTTGGGCAAGGAGCAGGAGGTGATACTGAACCTCGCGCTCATCGTATCCCTCAATAGCGGGCTCTTGATCCAATGCAAAGGAGTCTCGTTCTTCAAAATAGAGCAGCAACTGCCTAATGAGATCCATGTCTCTTCGCATGAATTGCCAATCTCCATAATGGTGGTTCAGTGAAACTCCTGCCAATCACGCGAGATCGATACATCTAGAATGTGGAGATCTTGCTACCTTGAATTGGCCCACTCTTTGGAGCGTAGCTGGACTTTCTGTATCAAATAGGTCCCAACTTTCAGAAGTCGATGGATACTGTCATAGAGGAGCCAGCGTCCGATGCGCTACAATTTCCCTGTCTATTTCCTCAATCACATATTTGGCAAGTGATTGCATCTGACTCTTGCTTTCGGGATTGTCGGGTTCGTGATCACCCAACACCCAAATGTCTTCTTGCCTAAACTGACCGACAGGATCTTCGTGACGCACGCCTCCCCCTATTAGGACAAGCCCATCTATGACAAATAGTTTGCCGCAGATACGAGGGGGGTCTTCTTCTAGGCGAGCCACCTTATAGATCTTCGCTCCGGCTCGCGTAAGATCTGCCATCAACTCATCGTCTGCAAGATCCAACACGCCCCGCACCTGAACACCGTTTCTGAGCAGGCTATGGAGTGTCATCAGTATCGAATATGACTTAATATGAAAGGCTCTGAAATCGACCCGGTGTTTGGCTTTGAGGAGCTCCGTCACAATCCGATTCTCTGGGTCTTCGTAGGCGGCGATGCAATTCCGGAACAGCACATCAGCTATCCAGTTGACACGGGGTGAAAGGGAAGACTCTCGTTGTGTGTGCCGTAATGAGAATAAGTGGGCAAACTCGGCATCCCACTCATTCGCGACCCACTGATCATCGACCACAATCAAATTGCTCGAAGTGCGGCAGCATTCCTGTTCGGAGAAGTTACATGATGCCAATAGAACGCTTCGTCGGGGTCGACCGCTATCACGAATAATGAACCTCTTGGCGATCAACTCGTCATTCCTTTGTTCTAGGCGAACATCGATATCCGCACGCAGCAGTGCAGAAAATGCCCTTCTTGCATCTTCCCCTTGGCCGTCGGGCCTCCAAGGATCCTCACTTGGTCGCAAAACCCTAAGAGAGTCAAAACGAAGGACAATATGAACGCTCACCCCTCGCTCTTTTGCATTGATAACCGCTTGAACTACTGGTTCACTGCTTAATTCGCCCGTCGATATGTCAACAGACTTTTCTGCGTAATCTATGAAGTTGACTATCTCGGCCTCTAGGTCATCAGGGGCGCCAAGTCTAATGCCGCCAAGCAGCACTGTAATTCGACCCGTGCTCCTTTTGGGTTCTATCTTTTGCCACGCCTTACCGTATTGGTTCGGAAACATGGGTAAGTTCTCTAATTTGCCCTTCGATTGGGCTGGCGAATGAACTTCAGGCCGAACAGCTTCACCTTCGAACTTTTCGTAAATACGTTGACGGACTAATTCGCCTAGTTCCGCCACAGAAATGTGGTTCCCCATATTCTCATGTGGTGCTTGTAGACAATCCAATAGCGCGCCCGTGAACATTGTGTGCTCATGACCTTCAGGAGCTAGCGAAATGTCTTTTGCTCCCGAAGAACAAAGAAGTGCTGTACCGCGAGAGAACGCTTCACCGGTCTTCAGGTTTGCGATATCGCTGGGCGGCGCTTGGAATGTTTTGAAGGCAGAAGCCGCAAAACAGCAGTCCAAGATCAAGTACCGCCGACAATTCCGGGCTTCTTGATTCAGCGAATTTGCCAATTCATCAATTGGAATACTCGAAAGCGATAAAGCAGATTTTTCCGTCGAACGAATAGCCAAGCAGTATTGTGATCCGCCTTTAGCGAATCCGCCATGGCCGATGAAGTATAAAAGGACGTCGCGCACCAAATCGCCGTTCTGTTCGAATTGCCGCGTCCTTTCGCGAATGAAATCTCGTAAACTGGACAGTACTTCTAGGGGGCCAGACGTAGCATCAAATAAATCGAGTAAATTCTCCTTAGGGAGATTGAAGCCATCCTCAGAAAGAAAGTAATTTCGGATTCCATGAGCCGATTTTTCGAATGAAGCCGAGTCATAAAACTCGGGATACTTTGGCCAGCCACTTGCTCCAAGGAGACAGACAAGCATTGACGCCGGTCGAGGGATTTCCATTTCGGCCATGAGAAGGCGGCTTTCTACTTCGTCTTTTCTTTAAATGCCCTTATTAATTCAGGAGCGGATGCAGCGGTTACATTCTCAACAACGAGGATTCCATCGCTCGTCTCTATGCGAATAACCACTTCATGGTGGCGCTGAAGCCAAGCCCCCAAACTTTCGGCAATTGCAACGACAGCGGGGGCTCCTAAGACAATTGCTAGAACTGCGCCAAAATCCTGAGCATCCGAACGCTCTTGCTGTCGCGTTACCTCAATCGAAGGATCGGCATCTAGCAACGCATCCTCAAGATCGGCTGCCAGGATTTGCGCCTTATCAGCGGAAACGCCGGACAGTCTCAAACGATATGAACTCTCCATGAGCAGTCCTTCTTGTGTGCTCCAGAAGAAATTCAACTATAGCATGACCATATAGCGTACTGAACATACGAACGGAGCCAGCACCCTATTTTGCAGTTCATCAGTTTAAGAGACTATAGGCGACGGAGAAGCGTCGAATCCCTGAGCCTGCCGTGTCTCGACCGGGAAGAATGCAAGCAGGGTCGCTCCAACTGCTATCACCAGATAATTCATTCCTGGTTGAAGCGAATACGAGAGAAGCTCAGAAGCTGACGTAACCTCTCGGGGTCGGTTTGGAAAATCACGGATGAGCGGTTCTTCGTAGCAGATTTCCGCCCATGGCGACGAGGATCATGGCGTGAGAGACGTCGATGCGCTGCTCGTAGTCGCGCACAAGGCGTTGCCATCGGGTTATCCAGTCGAAGGTGCGTTCGACGACCCAGCGGCGGGGCAGAACCTGGAAGCCATTTGTTCTTCGGATCGGTGGATGATCTCGATGACAAAGTCGAGATATGTGGCCTTGTCCATGAGCTTGAGCCGATCATAGTCGGCATCGGCGAATAGATGTTTGACCCAGGGCCGGCGCTTAGCCTGGACCTTCGCATCGGTGCAATCTGGGATCGCACCCCGACCAGCATCTGCTTTGCCGGTCGGGGGCGCGGTATCGACTGACCGCATTCTGCCTCCTCTCTATTTCTCGTCGTCGTTGCTCTCTACCTTGGTCGCCGGCCATCCCTCGGGCTGACCCCGCTTCGCCGCTTGGCGCACGGCGACGAGGGTGCGTTTCTCATGTGTGTCGAGGTCCCATGCGACGAACTGGCCGCGGTGGTCTCCGACGATCATCAGGGCGAGCTTTGTGCCTTTGCCCGGCTCGGCCGGGCGAAGAGCCTCCGGAAGGGGAGCCGGAGTCCGGCCCCGGCAGAAGACTTCAACGGGGTCCTCCGCCGGCGTCGCCTCGGTGCCCTGCTTCCGCGCCTTTTGCCGCTTTGCCTCCTCCGCGGCCAGAGCGCCTATGCCATGCTTCGCCAAGAAGAGTTCGGCCGGCTCGCCGGACAGCCCGAGGGCAGCGATGTAGTTGAGGACACGGCCATAGAGGCTGGCCGTTTTGTCGTCGAGCTCGGGATGAGCGAGCTTGATGAGAATGAGAAACGGTGCCCGCCAGCTCGCCGCCGTCGTCTTGATCTTCTTCTTCGCCGCTTCCGTGGCGGCGAGGGCGATCATAAATTCCGGTTGCTCGTAGGCCAACTGGCCAACCTCGAGAATCTGGGAGAGACCCTTATAGAGAGTCTTGCGGCTCGTCTTCTCCTGGGTCGACGACCGCCGGAGAATCTTGCCACTTGCAGTGATTGCCTCAGACAAGGCAGTGGTCTGATCGGCTTCCACGTCTGCCGCCGCCTTCTTGGCGGCGTCGAGGTCGAAGCCTTCTGCGAACGTGATGATGGGCGCCAAAGACGCGGCATCGGCGAAGCCGGTTTCCGATTCTTCAGTCAGCTGGCTTTCGGCATTGTCAGAGACGTTGGCGGTGGAGGGAGAGATAGTGGTATCCATTGTAGATCCATCCTTGGGCTTGAGGTGCCGAAGCCGCGGATTTGCGGCGCCGGAGATCGCCCTTGCGACCTACAGGATTTAAATATGTCCGAGATTTGAGGCTCACAACTTGAGCCGGCAAGATTCTGAAAAGCCCCTGCCTGAAGCAGCGCGCGGCAGATAGATCGGAGCATAGCCGGTGTTCTGGGTCGGCATTTTTGGCCCAATCCTCCCGATAAACAGCGCCCGCTGGTGAGGCGAAGAAAGAGCCAGCCATGTTTTTGTCAGGACAAAAACGCAGCTGGCCAGGGGAGCCCCCCTGGACCCCCGCGAGCGCTCGGCTCGCTGCTTATTTCATGCGCAGCCGAGACCGAGCGCCGGAGCCGCGAACTCCTTGGGGAGATTCGCGGTAAACGCCGGCTGGGGCCGGCTGCCGGCGGATGGGTCCGCCGGCATTGAGGCCGGCTGCAGCCGGCCCTGAGGTCTCCATCCCGCCGGGCGCCGATGAGGCGCTACGGGTCGTAGAACTCAGAGGGCACGCCGCCTGACCCGCTCAGCAGGAGCGACCAGGCGGTGTGCCCCGCGCCATTCCCTGGACGGAGAATGACGCCAACAACAGCCGCGCCTGCAGGCGCGGGCCCGCTGCTGAGGTGCCACCGGGCAGCAATACGAACCAGCACCAACAAGCCCGGCTTCAGCCGGCGGGCGGCGCCGCACCTGCTCGCCTCTCACACCAGGGGAGGCGAGTCGGAGCCGGCTGCCGCCCTGTAGAAAAAATCTAGGAGAAGCACCCATCATGATCGATATCCCCAACATCAGCGGTGACAGCCTCAATGCGCTCATCGAAGCGGAAGTGGCAAAGCTGCTCGAGGTAAAAATGCCTTCGCTCCGCTTTGTCCACGAGGTGACAAAGGAGACGCTGAAACTCGACTTCGACGCGGGGCGGAGCAAGCCGCTCACCGTCAAATCGCCGGGCAGTAAGCGCGTGTCGGCGGAGAGCAAGAAGGCCGCTCACGGCTGGACCGAAATGCTCAAGTCCGTGGCTCAGCCTGCCCAACTCACCCGCCTTCGAGCGAAGGCAATCCCGGTCGACACACCTGCCGAGAAGATAAGCGCAGCCTACCTTGCCACGACCGTCGCCGCGCTCACGAACTGGCCGGGACAGCTTCCCTGGCTGCCGGAGTTCGCGGAGATGAAAGCCAAGGCATCCGTCCGGCTCGACCTCGTCAACGGCCGATGGAAGATTTTCCCCTGCGTGGATCTGGAAGTCACCGGCCTCGGAGACGAGCCCCCGCCCACTGCGTCGGATATCCTGACCGTTGCGACAGCCAGCATGGGCTACTACTGGGAAATCTGCTGCGACAGGCTGGCGCTGTGGCTGATCGACAGCGGCATCAGTGATATGGAGTTCATCATTCCCGTGGGGTCTGGCACCAAGCCCGATGCCAGCCATCTGTCGCCGACGACAATGTCCATTCATTGAACGGTCAGGGGAAGGGAGACTGCTCACCGCGGCCTCCCGTCCCCTTTTTCTTCGGCACTGGGCTCATGATCGCGAGCCGTCTGTTCCGGCCTTCGGTTCCGATGCTTGGCCAGGTGCCGCAACCTTTCCAGAAGCTCCTGGGACAGCTCGACGGCGCTGTCCTTGAACTCCACGATCCGGTTCACCAGTAGGACAGCCTTCGACCGATTGGTTGCCTGCGGATCCGGCCGGTAGCCAGCGAGGTGCCCCCAGCTTGCGGCATTTGCCCCGGATGGAACGATCCCGGCCGCAGCGAGGGCGGCATGCGGCTGTGCGACAATCCCACCCCCGTCTTCGGCGGCCAAGCGGATCCACAGGTCGCGCCGCTGCCACTCCGTGTCGACTCTGAGGAAGGGCTCAATGTCGGCTTCCTCGATGGCCTTCTCATGCTGCCGGGACAGAGCGGGGAGCAGTATGACCGGCGTTCCCCGAGCGGGACGGATGAGAATCTCCTGCCCCAGGGCAGAGCGCCGGCGCAGCCGGCGGGCCCACCGATTCAAGGAGGCACTGTCGACCGCTCCAAGCCTTCGGACCTTGCCGCTCCCCGGATATCGCACGGCCAGCTCAACCGGCCCTCCGATTGCGTCCAGATGCCGCCGTGCCTCTACGGGGTCAGCTATCGGCCGGTCGGGTTGGCCAGGAGCTCGTTGAACAGTGCCCGGCGCTCGGGTGGCATCATCTGGTAGCGCTCCTGCACCTGCCGGCCCAGCTGCAGTATATCGGTGTCCGGGATCAGCATCGCCGGGCCCCCCAACAAGGTCCAGCACGCGATGGAGGCTGCGGCGGCCACTGGCGCCGTCAGGCCGCTCATAAGTGCGATCTTCCAGAGGCTCGGGCCCGCGCCGCGCAGGCTGGCTGGCCGAGCCGGCGCCTGCCTGAGCATCTCCGCTACCTTTGTCACGGACGCCAGAGACTTTTCGATCCCCTCTCGGTCCTTGGCGATCGAGTTCGCGTCGATCCTGATCGCTTCCCGGGTCTCGCGGAATGTCATCTCCGCTTCCTCGGTCATCAGCACGATCGCCTCGGCCAGGGGCTCGATGATCGACGCCAGGTCGAGCGCGCTCTCCGTCCTGGCTGTCCGATAGGCCTCGATCGCTTTGCGGGCCTCCTGCAGCTTCGCAGCGCTCGAGGCAGCGGCTAACGCAGTTGCTGTCTCTCGTGACATCGTAAGTCAATCCATCCTTTTTCTTGAGATTGGAAAGTGTGAACCGGCGTCCAAGCCGGCCTCCGGCGAACTCCAGCTCTGGCCGCTCGATCAGGGAGAAAGAAAGGCCGGCGAGCCGTCCCGTCGATTGGACGTTCGGCCGCACGAGCACGCCCAACTCAAAGAGCCGATCGGCGAAGTCGGTGAATGTCTGGGGGCAGTCGAGGACCGCTTGGATCAGGTTCTGCAAATCCGCTCGGGCGCTCACCTCACCTTTTTCGGCCAGGGCAATTTCGGCCTGGCTGAAGGCACGGACATGAGACGCAGACCGCCCGGGTTCCAGCAGGTGACTGGACTGCACTTCGGTGAGACCGAAGCGCTTCTCTATCGCCCGGACTGAGGCCTCGGCCCGAGCGAAATCGTGACTATCGCTCAACACCTTGCCGTCGAAAAGGACGCGGGAGGCAACCAGGTGAACATGGTCGTCATGGCGGATTACGACCCAGAGGCCATCGCCATAGCCCATGGCCGTAGCATGAGCGGTTGCGATCTTGACCCAGTCGCTATCGGAAAGGCGTTGCCCTTCGTCCTGTGGCGGCCGCAGGACCTGGTGATAGACGACCTTCTTGGCCCGCTTCGCAAGTCGGCTGATGGACTCGAACTCTTCGATCAGCTCAGTCGTGGTTCGGCCGGCGGCGGTGCCGCCAAGGAGATGGGCGCCTTCGATCCGGCATTTCTCGTCGCTGAGGAGATACCGAAACACCTCGCCAAAATGGCGGCCCTTGATCGTTTTGCCGATCATGACGGCACCCGCACCAGGGCCAGGCGGAGCTGACGCACCTCTTCATAGAGGCGCGTGATGATCCTGGCGTCCATGTTCTGCACCTGACCGCGGTTGATGGCGCGTACAAGCTGATTCAGGTTCACGCCGATCCTGTGCAGCTCGGCATAGGCCTTCATATTTGGAAGGGACGGCGGTGCGATGATCTCTCGACCCAGGCCGGTCTCTCTCAGATAGGTCGAGACGTGAAGGTTCGCTCGGTCGGCGCGGTCGAGCAGGTCCTTCTGCTCAAGCGTGCTGACACGCACTTCGATCTTCTTGCTCTTGGCCTTCTTGCTCTCCAGGCACGGGCGGCCGGCACCCCGGCGGCGCTTTGCGCCGGCCATCACGAACGGCACCCTTTGAGGCGATTAACGTCGGCCGGGCCGCGCGAGAGGCCGAGGTCGCGCTCAGCTACATAGTCGCGCGGCTCGAAGTGCGCCTTCTCGAAGGCGATGACTTCCATCAGCGGGTAGAGCACCAGTCGGCTACCCGGCCGGACGAAACGGGCCGGCAGATTCTCTGGCCGCGCATTTCGGATCGTGGACTTCTTGCAGCCCCAGCGGGCTGCGAGGTCGTCGTTGTTAAGGAAAGGTTTAACCGTCATTGAACTCTCCGTGACAGGGGTGGGGTTGTCGCGGGGTCCAAATGGGTCCGAGTTGCGGATCTGGGGAAAATCGCGGCAGGTGCGATTTGGCTAAGTGTTTGAAAATCCCGGAAACAAAGTGAGCTGCGAGGCTCGGAAATTCAGGGATTTTGCGCCCCTCCTTTGACCGACCATGCGCAAGGGGCTGATATAAAAAGAAGAATCCAAGTGTCCCGGGGGAGCTTGCGAAAATCGCGATTTCGTAACTTACGAAAACATGCCGGTGAAGCTCGGCTCGGCGCTCAGGGCACCCGGCGGCTCAACGCCTTTCCGGCCGACAAATAGAAGGACTAACCAAGTCATCTGCCCGGCTCCGCCACCTCTCTCCAGCGCGAGGTGGCGGCCCGAGCTGCTGCCTCGTTTCCAGAACACGAACAGAGGTAAGCAACATGTTTTTTGATTTCGCTCTCGACCTTGTCAAACCGGAGACGCTGGCGGAAACCCACCTTCCGTCGCTTCATCAGGCGGTGGGTCTAAAGAATGGGGAGGTGACGCTCACCGTCGATCCGACCATCCGCAAGCCGATCCGCATCAAGTCGGATGGCTCTGCAGTCTATAGCCCGACCGCGCTGCGAGATGTCGAAGACCTTATGCTGACGCTCAACGAAGCCTTCGCGCCGTTCAGCGTAGAGTTTCTCAAAGCCAAAGTCCGGATGGACGACTCGGTGTGGCCCATCGACCTGGTGCGGTGCGTTTCGACCCTTCAGATGATGTACCTGCGGGCGCAGCAGTGCACGGACTTGCTCGGGCAATCGATCCTGATCGAATTGTCCGTCAGTCACCCGGCAGGCTCTGGGAAGCAGCCGGAACCGTCGGTTATCTTCGGGTTGATGGGAGCTGCTGCGCAGGAGCCCATGAACCGGAGTAGTTGCGAAGAGTACTGCCGTGCCGTCAGGTCTCTCTGGTCTATGCTCGTCCGGACGTGCCTTAACCAGTGGATCCGAGAAAACGGTGTCAGCGAGTTCCGCCTCGCTGGCGAAATTCTGGTGGATCCGGCCGTCGCCATGGCTGCAATCGGCGAACCGCTGCCACAGACGGCCGCCTCCAATTTGCCGTAGGATCTCAAGGTACCAGAACAGGGGGGCGGCCTATGGCCTCCTCCCCTTTTCAGATGCCCGCTTTGATAAGTGCAGCTGACCAGGGCGCTGCCTCGCGAGAGTTCTCCGAAGTGCCAACACCGGACTTTTGAAGCGTGTCTATGGTACCGTTGCATAAGCCGAGGAGGCCCTCATGCGGATGCTGTGTCTCGGTGCTACGATTGCGCCAACGCTCGTGGTGTCGCTGACTGCCCAAGCGTTCGACTGTCCTGGTACTGTCGTATCGCCATTTGCGCCGACTGAGGCCGCGACACATGACCACCTGAAATACGCCTCGGCCATCGTTGGCCGCGACAAAGCATTCTTCGCTTACCATGCCGTCTTTGATGACCAGAATGACGAGAACGGTGACGGCATACCTGACCAACTAGCGAACCCGACATTTGTTGCGTACGAAGTCAAGGGCATGCAACCCACTTCGGCTGAAGAGTTTGTTGAGCCCGATTTATCTGTGGGCGGCAACTGGTAGCGCTCGGACGATCTAGCACACTTGTGGACGGAGCCGGAAATTGCCAAGAAGGGTTTAGACGCGAGCTACGGTGGTATCGGCAGGACTTGGAACCGCGGGCGCCTTGCAATGAATGACCATGCACAACGCATTGGGAGCAGAGGCCGCGTGCAACACTTTTCACTTCTAGAATGCGTCGCCACAGGCCAAGGATCTTCATCAAGGTCCGTAACGTCACTTGGAGAACTACACAGCCCCAGCCGCCAATCAAGCGGTAAGCGTGTCGGTTGTCACTGGGCCGATCTTCGATCTTGGCAAACCGTTATTGACTATTTGAGATGACGACGAAGTTCCGATCGTAGTGCCGCACGCATTTTTCATGATTGTCATTCCCGAAACGTCAAACGCACCAGAAGCCCTCGGCTTCATCTTCGAACAACCTTCGGCTATAGGCGACCACGTTGGTCAACAGCAGTCCTTGCCGGATGAAACTTGGGTCAACTGCAACAAGCGAACTGTGGAAAGCCACGTTTATAACCACTCTTCTCGGCTTCACCCGCTCCCTGAAATTGCGTGACGTGCTGACCTCGAGCTCTTTGCAGGTCGGCTGCCGGCCGAACGGTTTACTCTAATGCTGTCTTCGCAGACGGAAGTTTGGAACACACCCGAGATCTCTTGGGATAAAGAGTCGGCTTGCGGAGGGCAGAATTTTCACACGTAATTGTGCGTGCTTTTTTTAAGGCCCTCACTGCGGCCCAAACACTCATCCAATTGGGATCCATGCAATCCTAAAGCTGCGATCATGCAAAGACTACAGATGACTGTGCTACTGACCGTGGGATACGACCCAGTCTCCCGATAAGGACCGCATTAGGATCAGAGTGTTATTCGGGGGACTTGGCGGAGGCTGCTTCGCCGAGCTGCAAGGTCAGCAAGTTGTCTAATGAGCCGCGAGCGTGCGTTGCTGATCCGTTTCGGTCTCTTGTTCGACTTTATCGTGCTGTCCCATGGCCTGCGGCAGATCGTTCATGTTGCCACGACCTCCAACGCGACAGCCGAATGGCTGGCGCATCAGACCACCCAGCCCTTTCCCTGGGATACGGCCCGCGACGATTTGATCCATGACCGGGATGGCGCCTATGGCTTGGTATTCCGGCGCCGCAACAGGGCAATGGGACACACGTGATCGCCCCATTTCTCCGCGCTCGCCTTGGCAGAACGGTCATGTGGAGCGAGCTATTGGCTCGATCCGGCGGGAACTGTTAGACCATGTGATCGTGGCCGGAGAAAGGCATCTGAGCCGGCTTCTTGGCAACTATGCGGACTACTACAATATCTACCGGACGCATCTCGGTTTGAATAAGGATACCCCGCTGGCAAGGCCAATTCAGTGCCGACGCTATGCTCGATCGCCCAGGAAATTGCTGTGAAAGCTGCCGAAGATGCAGGGCTTTGCGCCGAAGCGCATCACCATGGACAAGCTCAACTCTTACTCCGTCATCATTCGAGAGCAGCGGCTGTCCGCGATCCATGATCAGGGCTTGCGGGCGAACAATCGAGCTGAAAACTCACACCAGCCGGTTCGGCGGCGAGAACGAAAGCAGCAGCGGTTCAAATCGCCAGGTTCAGCCCAACGATTCCTGTCGATCCACGCCGCCGTCCAGAACGCCTTCTACGTCCAACGCCACCTTCTACCACGCCGCAGTTACAAGTATTTTCGTGCAAAGACGTTTGCCTCTTGGAAGCAGAGCTGCATCGCAGCCTGGCCCATGGCGCAAACCATTGCGGCCCACCGCGCCGGTTAATGTCTCATTGTCCTCTTCACCACGTACGAACAGCGCGGCAGGAAGCGAAACCATAATTGGCAGTATTAGGGGCTATCCCTTCAAAATTTCAATAACGGGCGGTGTTGAGAACACGGGGCGATCAGACACAATTGTTTACAGGCACATCGGCGCGAGCCCTGTTTATTAGCCCTTCTGCCACGGGTTGGAGGCGTGCAGAATTGGCTTTGGCTCATTCAAGATGTTGAGCTATAATAACTTCCCTTTTTGCGTGTGCGTAGCCCGCGTTGAGATGGGAACGGTATCCGGGGGCGGGGGTGTCCGAAGATTTTTCTAGAAAGTTTGCCAACAATGCTGCGGCTACCGCGATAGACTATCTAACTGACTCAGCATGCGCCTTCCCCGATGCTGTGGCGCTGCGTGACAGATCGAGCTCTATCACCTATGCGGAACTGACGCGACAGGCGGATGCATTCTCGAAAAAGCTGCGCGACTGCGCGGACGCGGAGCGCCGCCGCCTTCTAATTTCCTCCGAAAAGATGATCGAAACCGCCGTCGCAATATGTGGGACGATGCTGGCTGGATGGACAGTCGCCTGCATCGACCGGAAGCAGCCGCAAGCGAATATCGAGCATGTCATCGAGACCATCCGACCGGATCTCGCGCTCTGCTGCGCGGATCCCGCGGCGAATGCTTCGTTTGAGGGCGCCGTTTCTCGACATCGTATCCAAAGGGTCGCCTGCTCAGACACAACTTCGCGCGAGACGCCCGCGCTCAATCAGATCGTCTCCTACGCTGACCCAGAGACACTTTACAGCATCGCCTTCACCTCGGGGACCACTGGCCGACCGAAAGCCGCCGCCACCCGGCATCGTACATGGCTGAACGTCATCGACCGGTACGTCCGGGATTTTCAGTTCGGTCCGGACGAAGTCATTGGTCTTCAGTCCAGCTTCGCCTATGACGCGATCATGGATATGATGTCCGCCTTCGCGCTGGGGGCACCGGCTGTGCTGATCCCAGACGACTTGTACGACGACGGTCCTGCCTGGGCTGCGTTCGTGCGGCGGACGGGCGTCACCTCGATCATGCTTGTTCCGGCAGCGCTGAGGTTCACACTCATGAGCTTCACGCCCGCAACCCGATTTCCGCCGATGCGGCGTCTGATCTTCACCGGCGACCGGATCACGCCCTATGAGATGGACCTCGTACGCCGTTACGTCCCGCGCTCGGTGCAACTCACCAATCTTTATGCGACCACCGAGGTCTTCTACGCTCTGCGTGGAGAGATTGATCGCGACGCGCCGAAATCGACGGCCCGCCTCTTTCCGCCGACTCCCGATATGGACCATCGCGTCGTTCCCGAAGATAACAGCCCCCTAGCGGACCACGCCCTTCTGTTCCGGGGCGACTGCGTGTTCGAAGGATATCTCGACGACCCCGACGTCATCACTCGCCCCGACGCCGGCGACGGCTATTTTGACAACGGGGACTATTTCCGAAGAACGCCGGATGGCGGTTTGATCCTCCGAGGCCGAAAAGACCGCCGCATAAAATGGCAGGGCTTCCGAATCGAGCCGGCTGAAATCGAGGGCGCTGCGGAAAGCCACCCGGATGTGATCGAGGCGCGGTGCGAAGTTGATCCGGCGGGGCGGTTGGTCTTGACGTTCGATGCCCCAGATCGGGTTTCAGAGGAAGAACTTAGGAATTTTCTGCGGAAAGGCGCACATCCAGATTTGGCCGAACACGTGGTGCTGGCACACAATTCGCTTTCGGCAAATGTCCGTGGGTGAATTCAAAAAATATGCTGAGAATTCGAATGAATACTAAACAGGAACAACAAAAAAACGAAAATGGAAAAGTGCCATTTTACAAAAATAAATTATTTAATATTATTGTTGCCGTTTTATTTATCATACTCTCAACCTACACAAAAGATATTGTCCAACTTTTTTATTCAATTGATAACGATCCGTACGAATACATTGCTTTAACTGCCGTAATTTATCTTATCTGCATATCCGGTTCGGGATATGCAGTCATTAAAGCTCTTGCTGGCGTATTCCGCGAGGTCGTCGCTCGGGAATTCGGCGATATCCGCGAGGCTGCGCGTCGTTTTGAGCCGTTGTCTTCAGGGGCGTTCTCGGAGGACTTCTTTGAGAAGCGTGCCGACGAGAGACTAAATAAGGGCTACAGTACGCATGTCTATGAGGCAGTAAAAAAGGCAGGGCTTCGGCCTTGGGCCGCGCACCGGTGGGGCAGTATGCCCATATTTTCAGAACTGCAGTATTTCTTGGTCGTGCGTGATATTCCAGCGGACTTCGAGAAACGAGATGAGGATCTTTTCTCGAATGATATTTATTCGAAAATTTCTTCAAACGGAGGAATGCTGACCTGGCAATTCTTTGAGGTTTCTCAGATTGCAACACATGGTTTTGAGCGTCATGGAGGCTACAAAGACGAAGAGGAAGCGCAGCAAGCCTTTAGCGAGTTCAAGATTGATCGCATCAAGGAAGAGCTTTTTCCTACTTTTTCTGTGATGCCCTACGAGTTCTACACGAGATATCATACATATTTCGATGATGTGGGCATTGATCCGGTCTATCCTCTTACCCTTGCCTCGCTCAAAGCGGCTTTGTGCACTGATGTGCACGGCGGCGTTTCGACATTGCGCTCGCTACCCTGGATGTCCAGCCCACCAAAACACCATACTGTGTCTGCATTGCGGAAAGCGTTGAGCAAGACGATCAACAGTTTTCAAGATCCTCAACACGCATCCGCTCAGCTAGATCGATCGATCCCGAATGGCCAAGTGTCTCAGGACGAAGAAGTAGCGTTTTATGGATACGTTTCATTTAGGAAGATTAGCCAAGGGGCTGACCCTGCAACACTTGTGATTAAAAAGGTGCCGTACGTATCTCTCTATGACCAAAATGGGAATATAAAAGAATCATCATGGGAGAAAATAAAGAAACGCGGCTACTCGAACGAAATACTAGCGTTCCTGAGTCATCAGCAGCATGATTATTTCGAACAATTGAAGGCTAGTATATCGCCGTATTTAAGGGAGGCTTTAGATAATGATCCGACCGAGGGGTTCGTGCACGGTTTTTATTTCCCTGACTTCGACAATGTGAGCTTTCTCGACGACGGGTTAGAGCCGATCATGGCTGGCGGCAGCGTTTGTTACCCATGGAGATACCTCGGTGTTTCCAGGGCTCTTCTGAAAGACGCTAATGGGAAGGATGTGACGGTATTTGAAAGTAGTAACTGGAGCTTCCCCGCAGTAGGTATAGCCAAATTGGATAGTATTCACGTTAAGCTTGAGGGGCGTCTGGAATTTAGGTCTGGTCTACCAGTCGAATTTTACACGATCTACCCCACGTACCCGAGCCCGGTAGATGAGCCTACAGAAAACGAAATTGAGGTTAAGAGCACCTTATTAAGCGGCAAGTCAGTCGGGCAAAATCCTCCAGCGTATGTCTATCCTAGCGATACATTTATTATTCATTGGAAAGGCAATGAGTTATCTCCATCCAGTACGACGCGGGACAATGGCGCAGCCAGCGTTCCGCGGTCTGATCCGGCGAATGAGGACGGAGATAGCTTTGGCGTAGGAGAAAATACCACGCCGACCTCCCGCCATGGCGGCCAAGTGCGCGCTGGCGGAGACAAGCGCAAACTTGCCGTGTGGCGAGAGTGACCTTCGCGTCCTACTTCCTAGTCTCCGGTCTCGCCCAGGGGGACGATCCGGCGGGCGGACTCGGGGTGGCGCGGTGTCTTCGGACGGCCTTTCCCAGGGCGCGCATCGTGGGGATCGACTATTCGGTGCGCGCGGCGGCATTGCATGATCCGGTTTTCGACGATGTTCTGATCAAGCGACCCTGGGGAGAGTTCGACAGCGAGGATCTGATCGCCGATGTGCGTGCGGTGGTTGATGAGGCGCAAGGCTGCTTCATTCCGACCATCGATCTGGAGGCGTACTGGCTCTCTCGGCATTTCGGCGACCATCCACGGGTGCTGTCGCCTCCAGAATCCCTCTTCAGCCAGATCGCAAAGCCATTGTCCGATTGGCCGGCGCTCGGGGGGGCACAGCCGCCGCCCTGCGTGCTCGTCTCCGACGGGCAGGAGGCGATGCATGCCTTCGGGCGCAAGCAGGGCTGGCGACTTTGGCTCAAGGGTCCTTACCACGACGCGATTTTCATCCAATCCTGGGAGGAGGTCCCGGGCGCGCTCGCCCGGTTGCGAAAATACTGGGACAAGGACGGCGTTCATTTGCAGCGGCATGTGGAAGGCGTCCATGAGTCGATCGCCTTCTGCGCCTTCGGGGGGGAGTTACTGGACGCGATCTGGATCGTGAAGAACGATATGACGAGCCAGGGCAAAACGGTCGCCGGATCCGCCTTGGATATGAACCGGGAGGATAGGGTCGCTCTCGCTGACTTTATTGCCCGGACGGGCTGGACGGGCGGCGGGGAGGTCGAACTGATCCGCGGTCCGCATAACGAGTTGTGGCTCATCGAGGTGAACCCGCGCTTTCCCTCTTGGATCGATGGCGCCCGGCATCTGGGAGTAAATCTGCCTGCGCGGATGGTTGCCCATGTTTTCGGCACGGAGGCACCTGGAGAATCCCTTGCGGCCGACGGATTCGTTCGGGTGCAGACTGAAATCCCGGCGCAGCGGAAATACAAGCTGCTGGAGCCGATCCAACTTGAACCGGGAGAGCCGCTGGACGCCGCGAAAACGGCGTTCACCATTCATGAAATCGCGACGCATATCGAACGGTCGATCGGTTTGCCGACGCCTCCTGAAGACGACCGCTCCGGCGCAGAGAAGCGGCGTCACGAAGACGACGCCTGGTTCGGGGGGCTAGGAAGTAAGGTGAGCGATTCGTCGCAAACGCCTTCAGAGGTCTTTCTGCCAGACATTCTATCGCGGCAGCTCGATATCTGCGACGAGCTCATCGCTTCGACATCCGATCCAAAGGCGCCGGAGATCAAGCTCGCCTACAGTGTGAAGACCAATCCCGACCGGCGCGTTCTTCAAGCGGTTCTCGCGCGCGGCTACGGCGCGGAGGTGATCAGTGAAGCGGAGTGGAACGCCGCGCGGCGCGAGGCGGGCTTTTCTGCGGCGGAAATCACGGTGAACGGGCCAGGCAAGTCGGATCTATTCATAGAGCGTATTCTCAAGGCGGGAGGCATCTGGATTGCGGACTCAGTGGATGAGCTGCGTCGCGGGTTGGCGGCCTTTCCGGAAGGGCTTCCCAGGGAGGCTCGAGCCGGCGTCCGTCTTTGCCCGCCACGCGTTCCCTCTCGCTTCGGCGTTCCTGTCGGAGACCTGAGATCGGAGTCCGAATTGGCCAGCCTTCTGACCCCGGACTCGTTTCCAGGCGGCCTCATTTTTCACCTGCATTTGCCGCAAGCCCTGGTCGGAGAAGCGGCGTGGCGGGACCGTGCATTGGACCTCGTCTATTACCTGCGCGACCTTTGTGATGATTGCGGCGTTGAGGCAGTGGCGCTGGATATCGGTGGCGGCGCCTATCCGGCCGATTTCCATGAAGTACTCAAGTGGACGCGCGACGAGTTCAGCCAAGCCTGCGTGGCGGCGCTTCCGTCCGTTCGGGCCATCACCCTCGAGCCCGGTCGGGCCATCGTCCAGAACTGCTTTGCGATCCGAACGAGGGTGCTGGAGAAGCGCGAGACTGAGAGTGACCTCTCAGTGATTGTGGACACATCGATAGGCGATGTGCCGGAGGCTACGCATTACCCACATCCTGTGTATAATGTTACCAAGGACTACAAGATATTGGACGCGAACTCGCGTGAAACTGGCGCGAAAAACGGCAGGGTCCTCGGCTGGACCTGTATGGAGGCGGACATTCTCGCGATGGGGCTTGATTTGAGACGGACGGATCCAGGCGACGAGTTGTTGATCCTGAGCGCCGGCAGTTACGACAGGAGCATGGCCTATGGGTTTGGACGCGGTTGAACCCGAAACGCTAACGTGCCTAACCGGGATCGAGTTCGGCGGTCGCGACGTCTCGACGATTGAACCTGCGGAGTGTGCGGCGGATCGCGATGTCATCCGCTGGTTGCGGGCGATCGACCGGAGCTTCGTCACGGAAAGTTGCGACGCGCCGCCTGTCTGGCTCTTCCATCAGTTTAAGTGGGGCCCGCACGCGTGGCCAGTTCGTTGGCGCGACATCCCTGAAATGCCCTATACGGATTGCGGCTTCATGGCTGCGCTCTCCGTTGAAATCTATCGGTGGCGAAAGGCCCCCGTGTTTCCCTGCCAACTTGTCCTATCCTTTACTGAGGAGAGTACGAGCGGTTGGGCCAGGCTTTGGGGCGCGGCCGGGCTAGGTGCCCACTGGTGCTCTGGAACATTCGCGTACCACGAAGGTTGCGCTCTAATTGGCCCGGACGGCGAAGCAAGAATATGGGATCCGCTCGGTCGATTCTGGCTGCCGGTCAGTTCGTGTGTGCATTACGAGGGTGTGATCGCATTCCGGATATGCGGCAAAGAAGACCTTCGTCCGTTGGTAAAGGTGAACGGGAGGCGTGTTGGCACTGGTGTTTGGTATTGGCGCTCCGAAGTATCCAAGAGCTACGAGGGGCTTTCTTGGCGCCGGCGCAATCGGTCTAAGAACACGGCCGATCGGTTGAGAGCATTTAATCACGCTTAGTTGGTTCGTTCTAAGCAGCGACCCGTTTCCTCGTCCACTTATGCAGTTTGGCCGCTTGGGGTCACGAAGGGAAGTCGGAGGCCGCGGCTGGAAGTTCCGCTTTCTGGTGTTATCCTGCCTCTATTGATTAACCACAGTTGCCAAGAGTCGTGCTTGCTGGATGCTCCAATCCTGCTCCATGCAAAGACTGATTCTGTTCGACTTTGGAATGCTCCAACTGATATAAAATCCGCAGAAATCCTGGGGTTCTTCGGCTTCAGCGGCACGAGGGTAAGGGGTACCCATTCAGGCTCATAACCTGAAGGTCGCAGGTTCAAATCCTGCCCCCGCAACCAACGTTCCCATCGATTTTTTCTTCGGATCCTGATCCTGGTCATGAGCCAGGGCCAGGATTGCCGCTAGACGGCCCTCGATCTGAACCGAAAACTCCCCGCGGTCCTCCCCAAACACCACCACAATTCGATCGATCAGGTCCCGCAGGATGATGATTGCTCTCTGCCGGCGATCCGCGTCTTGATCCAGCGCGGCCTGGAGGTCGCTGATGCGCTGGCGGTAAAGCCCGGGAAGGTCGGGATGGAAATCGATCACCGCTGAAGGCTCGGCCGCGGTCTCTCGCTCGAGCTCCGCTTGCCGGCAGCGCAGAGCTGCGAGCTCGGATTTCATTGCCGGATCGTAGAGCCCGTCCTTGATGGCCGCGATCATGCCGGCGATCTGCTTTTCGATCTTCCCCAACTCGCGAACGGCCGCACGCTGCCCCTCGGCTTTCTCTTTGGTTGCACGCTGTAGCGCCAGGTGGAAGGCCTTCACCGCCGCCGCCATAGCCTCAGGAGATAGTAGTTTGTCCTTCAGGCCATCGAGGACCCGGCGCTCCAGCTTGCGGGCGGAGATCGAGCGGTTGTTGCCGCATGTCCCGCTCTCCCGGAAATTCGTGCAGCCGTAGCGCGCCGGCCCGGCGATCGCCATGGGCCCGCCGCACAGGTGGCAGTGCAGAAGGCCGGAAAGCAGACGCTTAGGCCGCTTGGCGTGGGAGGCCGGCAGAGCCTCGAGGGCGGCTTGCAGGTCCTCCTTTGCCTGCCAGAGCTCGGTCGGCACGATCCGCAGCTCGGGAACTTCGGCGACCTGCCAGGCGCTCTCCGGATTTGGTCTGGCCTGCCGACGGCCGGTGGCCGGGTCCTTCACGAAGCGTTGCCGATTCCACACCAAACGGCCGGCATAGAGAGCGTTGTTCAAAATTCCGGTGCCGCGCCGACGGTTGCCGGCGATGGTCGAGGCGTTCCACTTGCCCCCGGATCTGGGCGCCGGGATCCGTTCGGCGTTGAACCTGGCGGCGATCGCCCGGGGCGACTGGCCGGCGGCGTAGTCGGCAAAGATCCGGCGCACGACCTCGGCCTCGGTCGGCTCGATCTCGCGCGCGCCCTTGTCGCCTTCGACCAGGCGGTAGCCGTAACAGCGGCCGCCGGCGGCGCGGCCGGCCTCGATGCGGCCGGAGAGGCCGCGGCGAGTCTTGTCGGCGAGGTCTTTCAGGAAGAGGGCATTCATCGTGCCTTTCAGGCCGATGTGCAGCTCGCTGATCTCGCCCTCGGCCAGGGAAAGGATCCGGACCTCGACAAAGGAGAGCAGCTTGTAGAGCTCGGCGACGTCGGCCTGGTCGCGCGAAAGGCGGTCAAGGGCCTCGACGACGACCAGGTCGAAGCGCCCGGCTTTGGCGTCCTGCAGCAGCGCCTCGAGGCCGGGGCGGTTGACTGTTGCCGCGCCGGAGATCGCGGCATCCCTGTAGACCTCTACCAGCTCGTCGCCCTCAGCCAGGATCCGACCGCGGCAGAGCCGCACCTGGTCGTCGATCGATGCCGCCGACTGACGATCGCTCGAGTATCTGGCATAGATTGCCGCACGCTTCATAGCCCGGCCCGCCCTTCCGCCAGCCCTTGAGGTGGAAACCAAGGATGCCGCGCGAACGTGCACTCGGCAAGAGATCGAGGTCGCGAACGGCGTTCGCGAGAGGCCGAGCGGGATATCCGGGTGCGCCCGTGCGGCATGAAGAGGTGCCGAAGAGTCACAGCTTGTCTAGCTCCATTCCATCGAAACAAGAAAAAAAATCGAAAGGAGTCAGTCACTTAACACCCGGGCGAGAGCGTTGCGCTGCCGCCCCGCATTGGATGGGGGGTGGCGCCGGGAGGACCCAAGGGCCAAAAAGTGGCGGATTTCTGCGGTTTCTGGGCATCTTGGGTGCAAACCTCCTGGTCTCACGTGCGGCTCGGCCGCAGCCCGAGCTCGAGGGCGATCTGGATGAGGCAGCGCTTCTTGATGTCGTGGACCGTGCTGTTGCTGCAGCCGTACTGTGCCCGAAAGACCCGCGCGGGCACGCCTGAAGCCAATCCCAAGAGCACCGCTCGATCCCGTACCTGGCGCTTCGACTTCACCAGCGCCGGCCAGGTGATGACCTCATCAAGACGGGTGATGGCCTCGGGGCTCGGAGGGCCGATGTTGAGCCTGATCTCACCCCAGCCGCCGGCGGCGACGGCCTTGGCGAACTCTTCGGCCTGGGTGCACAGGGTCTCAGGGTGGCGACAGCGCAGGCTGTTCACCAGCCAGCGGCGCTCTCGGTCCGGCATCCGCTTCAAGGTATCGACCATCTCGACGAGCAGCTGCCAGATCGCGTCTTGCATGATGGGCTCGTCGATCCCGTTCATGCGGGCGAGCTGGTAGCCCTGCTGCAGGATCATTTCGGCCTTGGCCTTGGGATTGATCCGGGCGGAGATGTTCATGCGGGATCCTCGGTCTTCTCGGTGGCTCTCTCGGTTTCGTCTGCAGCCAGGCGCCGCACCGCGGTCTCGTACTGCTTGATCTGGTCCTGCGATGCTTCCAGCAGCCGTATCCGGGCTTGGCGCGGGGTGATCTCGAGATGCCCCGCCAGCCGCTCGACATTGCCGCTACCAGGCGACCAGGACACGGCGCCGGCGCGCTGCGGTTTGGCCTTGGCGCTGCCCGGCATCGGCTGCGGCGTCGGCAGCACGGCCGGCGGCGCCTGCAGCTGGTGGATGCGGTCCTGAAGGCTGCAGAGCAGGGCCATCCGCTTGCGCGATTGGGCCGTGCACTCCTTGCAGAGGTCGGCCAGCGGCGGGAACCAATGGCAGGTGCGCTTGGCCC
>MRWG01000534.1_pt1 | contig 39810 bp, 39 predicted proteins | sample 1013341 | NCBI WGS metagenome assembly MRWG01 (sample SAMN06117577, study PRJNA244670) | biofilm metagenome | biome: Water; feature: Cathode Biofilm; material: Biofilm; isolation source: microbial consortium enriched at the cathode of a solar microbial fuel cell | place: USA: District of Columbia ... | reverse complement strand
TAGGCTGGAGCGCCGCCAAGACCTCGGAGAGCATCACGGGAATGTGGCGAGTCAGTCCGCCAGCGGCAGCCGTGCTGCCGCGACTCGCCATCATTCCCGTGCTCCCTCTGGCCCGCCGCTTCCGCGACGCCCCGCGCCGAGTAACTTGCGAAGGTCGCGCACTTTGTTGCGTGCCTCCGCGAGATGAGTTTCGAAGCGCTTCGGCTCCCAAAGCTGAAATTTTTCGCCCAAGCCGACAAAAGTAATGTGGCCGGTGATCCCTGCGTGCTCCCGCAGGCGCTCGGACAGAATCGTACGGCCGTCCTGATCGATGGAGAGAATTTCGCTGGTGCCGAACAGGGCCGTGGCGAGCTGATCGCGCTCATCGGAGTAAGGCGCGAGATCTTCGACCAGATGATTGATCTTATCGATGAGAAGTTGTCCGCCGGCGTCGAGTGCGGGCGCGTCAAGAGACGGATAGCAGTAGATGCCGTCGAGCCCGTCTTTGGCGAGGACTGTGCGAAACGATGCGGGGACGGAGACGCGGCCCTTGGTGTCGACCTTGTTGGTGAATGTCGAGACAAACTGGTCCATCTCCCCCTCACGCGCCTCGAAGCCGACGAAATTGACTGGAACTGGACAAACAGCGCTTCGGCGCAGGCGCCCGCCTTTGGAAAAATGGGTGGAAGAAGCGGCGCGGTTCCCCCCGTGGCCTCTAAGGAAGCGCTGCCTGCTTCCCCCACCCCACTCACCGAACGGGCATTTATGGGATAGCATGGGATATGATGGGCGTCAACGGAAAGCAGCGGGGAAGCGCGCGTTTTTGTGGGAAACTCCGCGCCCTTCGGAGGTCCCAGCCGCTGCCTCTCGCTTGCGTTCAAGGCCAATTGCCGCGCCGTGGCGAAGCACGGTAGAAAGGACGCAGGGTTAACGTCCGAGGTTCCCGATTCGGTGGACTCACGGTTTGCGTATTTGGGGCGCCCAGTGGCAGCCCGAATGAAGGCCACGGACTTGGCGGCGATGGCAGCAACAAGCTTAAGGGGCGTGCTCGGCTTGGTTGCCGCAACCTTGTGCGCGCTTGCCCTAGGCGCTCACGCCGCCAACAGCGCCGATGAAGGTCCGGGCTTTGCCCGGCTCGGGCCGCCGGAGGCGCCTGTCAAACTCTTCTACGAGGAGAAGGGCCGCGGCTCGCCTGTCCTTTTGGTTCACGGGTTTGGCGCGAGCACCTACACCTGGCGCAATATCGCGCCGGGGCTTGCGGAAAATCACCGGGTTATCGCCGTCGACCTCAAAGGCTTCGGCCAGTCCGACAAACCCTTCGACGAGCGTTACTCCGTCTTCGATCAAGCCGAGCTCCTGAAGCAGCTCATCATCGACAACGATTTGCGCGATCTTACGCTTGTCGGGCATTCCTACGGCGGCGGCGTCGTGCTGGTGCTGGCGCTCGACGAGGACCCGCGCCTGACGGGCCGCATCTCGAAACTCGTGCTGCTGGATACGATCGCCTATCCCCAGGACGTCCCGGTGTTCTTCCGTATGCTCGACACACCGTTTCTGTCGCATCTAGGCGTGCGCATGGTGCCGCCGAGCGTTCAAACACGCATCGCCCTCAGGATCGCTTATCTCGACAACAGCAAGATCGACGACGAGGAGGTTGAGATGTACGCGGCCCCCTTACGGACCGCGGCGGGCAAGCACGCCATCATCCACAGCGCGCGGCAGATCATACCGGAGGGGCTCGAAGAACTCTCCGAGCGTTATCGCTCGATCGCGGCGCCGACGCTGATCGCCTGGTGCGACCACGACCGCATCGTGCCGCTCGACGTCGGCCTGAAGCTTAGGCGGACGTTGCCGGACGCCGAGCTCAAGATCATCGAGGGCTGCGGGCACATGCCTCAGGAGGAGCAGCCTGAGGCCACACTCGACTTGATCCAAGGCTTCCTGAACGACTGAGCGACTTACCCTTAGATAAGTTTTTCTTATCGTACCCATAGGCAAATACGATTTGAACTTATTCTAAGCTGACCGCAAGGTACGCTCCAGAATTCCCCAACCGGAGAGAATGATGGACGCGAAAGTCGATAAAGCGGGCGGTTGCCCCGTGGCGCACGGCGCTACGAACCTGAGCATGCGGTCAAACCGCGATTGGTGGCCGAACCAGCTGAACCTCAAGATTCTCAGCCAGAATTCGGCCAAGACCGATCCCATGGGCAAGGGCTTCAACTACGCCGAAGGATTCAAGAAGCTCGATCTGAACGCCATCAAGGAAGACCTCTACGCGTTGATGACCGACAGCCAGATGTGGTGGCCGGCCGATTACGGCCACTATGGCGGACTCTTCATTCGCATGGCGTGGCACAGCGCCGGCACCTACCGCACGGCTGATGGCCGCGGCGGCGGCGGATCGGGAACGCAGCGTTTCGCGCCACTCAATAGCTGGCCGGACAACGGCAATCTCGACAAGGCGCGCCGGCTCCTTTGGCCGATCAAGAAGAAATACGGCGACAAGATTTCCTGGGCCGACCTGTTCATCCTGGCCGGCAACTGCGCCATCGAGTCTATGGGCGGAAAGACGTTCGGGTTCGCCGGCGGTCGCGAGGACATCTACGAGCCCGAGGAAGACATTTACTGGGGCGGAGAGAACGAGTGGCTCGCGACGAGCGACCACGAGCTTGCGCGCTATTCCGGCGACCGTGAACTGGAGAACCCGCTCGCCGCCGTGCAGATGGGCCTCATTTACGTGAATCCGGAGGGCCCGGACGGAAAACCGGACCCTCTCGCCTCGGCCCACGATATTCGCGAGACGTTCGCGCGCATGGCGATGAACGACTACGAGACCGTGGCGCTGACGGCCGGCGGTCACACCTTCGGCAAGACCCACGGCGCAGGTCCGACGGACCAGATTGGCGTCGAGCCTGAAGCGGCGCCGATTGAAACCCAGGGCTTCGGCTGGCTGTCGAATTGGAAGAGCGGCAAGGGACGCGACACCATTACCAGCGGCCTGGAAGGCGCCTGGACCTCCAATCCGACCAAGTGGGATATGGGCTATTTCGACCTCCTGTTCGGCTATGAGTGGGAGCTCGGCCAGAGTCCCGCAGGCGCCTGGCAATGGCACGCGAAAGATCTGCGCGAAGAGGACATGGCGCCCGATCCGGAGGATCCGACCAAGCGCCTGCCGGTCATGATGTCGACCGCCGACATCGCGATGCGCATGGATCCGGAATACGAAAAGATCTCCCGCCACTTCCATGCCAATCCGGATGAGTTCGCCGATGCCTTCGCGCGGGCGTGGTTCAAGCTGACCCACCGCGATATGGGACCGAAGTCTCGCTATCTGGGCTCTGAAGTTCCGGCCGAGGATTTGATCTGGCAGGACCCGATCCCTGCGGTCGATCATCCGCTGATCGATGACGCGGACGTCGCCGACCTCAAGGCGAAGATCCTCGGCTCCGGCCTATGGATCCCGCAGCTCGTGACGACCGCGTGGGCGTCGGCCTCGACCTTCCGCGGTTCCGACAAGCGCGGCGGTGCGAACGGCGCCCGGATTCGTCTTGCTCCCCAGAAGGATTGGGAGGTCAACGAGCCGGAACAACTCGCCAAGGTGCTGGGGGTCTACGAGGGCATCCAGCAGGCGTTCAACAACGCGGCAAGCGGCGGCAAAAAAGTGTCACTCGCCGACCTGATCGTGCTCGGCGGTTGCGTCGGCGTCGAGGAGGCCGCCAAGAAAGCGGGCTATCCCGTGACGGTTCCCTTCACACCGGGCCGGATGGACGCTTCGCAGGAGCAAACGGACGTTGAGTCGTTCGATGTACTCGAGCCGATGGCTGACGGTTTCCGCAACTACGAGAAGACCAAATATACCGTCACGACCGAGGAGTTGCTGATCGACAAAGCGCAGCTCCTGACGCTGACCGCGCCGGAAATGACGGTTCTCCTCGGCGGCATGCGGATGCTCGGCGCCAATTACGGTCAGTCCCGCCATGGCGTCTTCACCGACCGCGCCGAGACCCTCAGCAACGACTTCTTCGTGTATCTGATGGATATGAGCACCGCGTGGAGCCCGGCAGAGGATGACGAGGGCGTGTTCGAAGGGCGCGACCGTGCGACGGGCGAGACCAAGTGGACCGCCACGCGTGCCGATCTCGTGTTCGGCTCGAACTCGCAGCTACGGGCGCTGGCCGAGGTTTATGCCCAGGACGACGCCAAGGAGAAGTTCGTGCACGACTTCGTGGCGGCGTGGACCAAGGTGATGAACGCCGATCGCTTCGATCTCGCGTGATCAATAGGCTCCGAAGCGCCCCTCCTCCTCCGGCGCTTCGTTTGCAGAAACGGCCGACGCGGAATTCCGCGCCGGCCGTTTCTCTTCAATCAGTGCCGTCTCGCTACGCACGTCGCATGAAGTGCATGACGAGCGAGATCACAAGCAGAACCAGGAAAATAAAGAACAGGATCTGCGCGATGCTCGCAGATGCGCCGGCGATGCCGCCGAAGCCGAGCAGGCCGGCGATTAGCGCGATAACAAGAAACGTCAAAGCCCAACCAAGCATGGTCAGTCTCCTTTCGGTGAGCCGAAATGTTGGGATTCAACGCGCCGGGAGGCTATCGGTTTCAGGAAATGTGGTGGATCGACGGCAAAAACTTGGAGGCCGGCGCGAGGGGATCACCCTCACGCCGGCCCTAAACATGTCACCAAGCCTGTAAGCCGGGTTCTGTTCCCCGCTTGCGCGAGGTGATGGCCATTCATCTGGGGCGTCTCTTGCGAGACGCCTCGTGCAACCAACCCGGGCGGCTTGTCCGGAAACAGACATAAGCGATTTCTCGCCCGCGCCGCCCCTATTCGGTCTTGCTCCCGGTGGGGTTTGCCTTGCCGCCTTTGTTGCCAAAGACGCGGTGCGCTCTTACCGCACCCTTTCACCCTTACCCGCTTTCCGCCCGAAGGCTTCAGACAGGCGGTTTGCTTTCTGTGGCACTTTCCCTAGGGTCGCCCCCGCCGGAGGTTATCCGGCACCGTGCTTCCAAGGAGCCCGGACTTTCCTCCCCGCCGCATACGCAATACTAAGCGGCAGAGCGGCCATCCGGCCTGCTGACAACCCGAGATAAGGGGATTGGCGCCCATCGCGTCAAGCATTTGAGACTCCGGCATCCTTAACTCGCTCTGGCGCAAGCCTCGCTCGTAACGGCTTTTTGATCCCTCTCCTTGCCATTGTTCCCATATGCTCGCGGCAATCTGCCGCGTCTGCCCGGATTTTGGCCCTTCGCCGATTCCAGGCGTTCCGGTTTCAAGCGGGACCTTTGTCGAGCGATGGCGAACCAAATCCTGATCACGCGCTGGCTCAACGCCTTTCCCGAGCTCGCGGAGCTCGAACCGGAAGCCAAGAGCGAGCTGCTCGGGGCCACCCAGTTCAACCGTCTGCGCGAAGGCGACATCGCCTACTACCAAGGGCAGACCTGCCAGAACTACGTGATGTGCATCGAAGGGCAGACCCGGATCTTCAAGACCTCGGAGTCGGGCCGCGAGATCATGCTCTATCAGGTGGGACCGGGCGAAACCTGCGTGCTGACAACCTCATGCTTGATTGCCGGCAACCCTTTCCCCGCGGAAAGCACGGCCCAGGCTGACGTCCTTTTGGCCGCACTGCCGGCCAATGTTTTCCACCGCCTCATGATCTCCTCGCCGAAGTTCCGGCACTACGTCCTCGGCAATTACGGCGACCTGCTGTCGAGCCTCATCATGCTGGTGGACGAAGTGGCGTTCGCCAGCCTCGACCTGCGTCTGGCGCGCCGAATCCTAGCCGAAGCCGACGCCAACGGAATCGTCTCGAAGACACATCAGCAACTGGCGCTCGACCTCGGCAGCGTGCGCGAGGTCATCAGCCGGTATCTGTCCGAATGGGAGCGGATGGGCTGGGTGCGCTCCTCGCGCGGCTCCATCGAGGTGCTCGACCGGGCCGCGCTCGCCACTTACGGCGCCGGCGACCCGGAGGACACGCGACCTGCTCTGCGTTCCGCCTCTCGGACCTGAAACGTCCGGATGGTGACCTAAGTCACAGACCGGATGCACCAAAGCGAACTAAAAAACGACAGCTCGGACTCCAACAAAAAATCGCCCAAGGAAATCAGAACAATGTTTCATAGCCCCGCCCTTAGGCTCTCCGTCTCTCTGGCGCTCCCGGCGATGCTCGCCGCGGCGCTGAGCTTTGGCAGCGCAACCGTAATTCTTGCCGCAGACGACATGTCTATGGCCCCCTCCCATGGCGAGTTCGACGACAGCTGCGCCATGGGCCTGGCCGACGGCCAGATGGTCAGCACCGATTGTTCGGTGAATTGGACCGACGAGAACGGCAAGGTCTACTGCTTCTCCAGTGAGAACTCGAAGGCCTCCTTCCTCAAGGACCCGGAAGGCAACATCGCCAAAGCGAAGGCCTTCCTTGAGAAGCAACAAGCGGCCGCCGCATCTGGCGCCAAGGTCTTCAAGGACACCGACGTAAACGCCCGCGTCGAGGAGGTTCTCGCCGAGCGCTCCAAGGACGGCACATTCGTGTTCCACGACCCGAAGCTCGATACCGATCTCAACCTCGTCTACGAGGAGATCAAGATCGTGCGCGGCATGGAAGGCTATGGCTGGTTCGCCAACGTCATCTTTCACGAGAAGGACGAGCCGAAGAAGCAATACGCGCTCGATTTCTGGTTCAAGCCGGAAGGCGACGAGCTCACCCTCATGGATATTCGCGTGCAGAAGGGGCCGAAGCGCGACGGCGACGGCTATTTCATGATCACGCGGCTACCCGTGGCCTGGTGGTGGCTGCCGGTACAGGAGCACCCTGGCAGTATCGAAGGCGCCAGAGCTTGGCAGGTGATGAGCGCGATCCACGACTACATCCTCGAGAACAAGGACGAAGACGGCAATATCACCGTCAAGGACGATAAGACGGGTGAGGATCTCAAGCTCCAGTTCGTCGAAATTCACCGCCCCGTGCGTCACCTCAAAGAAAAAGGCGATTACTTCGCCTGTACCGACTTCCGCAAGCCGGGCAGCAAGGACGAGTATTACGACCTCGACTTCTGGGTGGATGAGAAGACCGGCAAGCTCAAGGTCAACAAGGTCAAGGTGCACAAGGTCCCGGTGCAGGAAGACGGGGTTTGGACCCAGGTCGACCGCTATACCTTCGAGGGCATGGACTTCGAAGAGACGCTCTAGGCTCGCACCGTCGGTGTCCGCTTCCTGGACAAGGGATCGGAGCTTTTCCCTGATCGCGAAAACGTGACCGGCCTTCCGTGACCCCGGTCACACTTCTCAAGCGTTATTTCGCCGTAGAGTGGGCGCCATGCGCGGACGGGCTTCGCCGCCCTTCGCGCCAGAGTGTCCCCTCGAATCAGACCAGGAGGAAACTACGATGAAAGCGACCTATCTCATTCCGGCGATTGCAGGCGCGTTTCTGTTCACCACCGCCGCCTTCGCCGCCACCGGCGAATACGACAATATGTGCACTATGGGCCTCGCGCTCGACAAGAAGGTGGAGACCGACTGCTCCGTCAACGCGGAGATCGACGGCAAGACCTATTGCTTCGGTAACGAGCAGGCCAAGACGCTGTTCATGAAGGACCCGGAAGGCAACCTCGCCAAGGCCGAGTCTTTCTACAACGACAATCAGTAACTCTCGTACCGCGAGATGATGGGAAGGCCCGCCGGTATCGGCGGGCCTTTTTCTTGCGTCCAGCTCGACGCCCGCGTCATGGCAGCGCAATTGTCCATTGACGTTCGGGTTTTTTTCTGACGTTTGACGTTCGCACAAAACGACCGAACGGGGTCAAAAGTCTGAGAGGAGATGTCTATGAAGAAGGTTGTCCTTGCCACTACCCTTGCTGGCGCCATGATGATTGCTTCCGGTTCCGTTGCGCTGGCCGCCGGGGACTTGGGTGAGTTCGGCAACAACTGCGCCTATGGGCTCACCCAGGGCACTAAGAAATTCACCGACTGCTCGGTCCAGGAGATGATCGGCGACAAGCGCTACTGCTTCAGCAAGCAATCCGCCAAGGAAGCCTTCATGGAAGACCCGGAAGGCAATGTCGCCAAGGCCGAGGCCTTCTACAACGACAACCAGTAGACCGCGCCGTTCTCAGCCTAACGCCGTGAGGCCCGCCCCTTCTGGGGCGGGCCTCACTTTTTTGGCTGAAGAGGTGCGCGCCAATCTCTAAAAATCGTTCGACCGCACCAAGCTCTCCTTAACACTCGCTGCGGACTGTCCGCGCGGGCTTGGGGCGGCGCGCCTACAGTGGACGCGTGCCACTGGGCATGCGTGGACGCATGTCAGGTCATGGAAGGGCAGATCATGAACCGGATTTTCACAGCCGCGGCCGTCAGCATCCTCATGCTGGGGCTCGCTTCGGGCGCTCGCGGGCTCAGCGCGTAAAGAAGGAGCCGCGCTAAACGCCGGCTGCCTCCGCGCGGGCGGCAAGGAGCCGCGCCAAGGTCTCGCAGGTGGAGCGGTCTGCGCGGCCATCCACGCGCGCCGGCCGGAAGTGGCGCTGGAAGGCCTCCACGACCTGCTCCAAACCTTTGCCGTAGGTCGAGGTTACCTCCACGCCGTAGCCCAACTCCTGCAATCCGCGTTGCAGGGCGGCGACCGCCTCGTTCTCATCGCCCTGGCCCAATCCCGCGTCGTCCCCAATGGGAACCGGCGCGACCCAGAGCCCGATCCCCGCGCGAGCTAGCCGTTCCCAGTCGAACCGCTCGCCGGGATCACGCTTCCGCCCCGGCGCAATGTCGGAATGGGCGAGGATGCGCGCCGGCGGGATGGCGTGGCGGCTGAGGATATCGAGGCACAGCGCCTCGACGGCCTTCATCTGCACGTCGGGAAATTCCGGATAGTCAAAATCATGGCCCGGGTTGTGAATCTCGATGCCGATAGAGCATGAATTGAGATCCGTCTCGCCAGCCCAGCGGCTTTGCCCCGCATGCCAGGCGCGCATCTCTTCGGCGACCATCTGGGTGATACGCCCGTCTTCGTCGACGAGATAGTGCGCGGAGACCTTGGCTTCCTCGCATGTCAGCCAATCGAGCGCGGCGTCGCACGACTCCATGCCCGTGTAATGCAGGATCAGCATGTCGGGCACTCGGCCTTCGCGACGCGGCTCGATATTCGGCGATGGGCGCCACTCAGTGGCGAGCGTGCTGTCCGGGGTGGTCATCTTGGCATCTGCTTAGTGCCATTGCCCGCTCGATCGGGCAATCCAGCAACCAAGGCAATCGTAACGAACCGAGGTGGCAATTACTGGATTCCCGCCTTCGCGGGAATGACATCGTTGTTCGTCAAGGCCGTGACCTAAAGCCCGCGCTCCTTGGCGATCGCGTCGTAGGCCTCGTTGATGGTCGCGACCTTCTCCGTGGCGATGGCGATGAATTCCTTGGGCACGCCGCGGGCCATCAGCTTGTCGGGATGATTGTCGGCGATGAGCTTGCGGTACTGGGCCTTCAGCGCCTCGTTGGTCACGCTCGGTTCGATCTCCAGCACCTCATAGGGGTTGCGCTTGGAGGCGACCACGTGGCGCGCCTTGATGTAGCTGAACTCGGTTTCGGTGAAGCCGAAGCGGTTCGCGACCTGGGACAGAAACGACTCCTCCCCGGGATGGAGCGCCTCGTCGGCCTTGGCAATGTGGAACAGACCGTCGAGCACGTCTTCCAGCAGCTTGCGGTTGCCTTTGAACATGGTCGCGAGCTGCTCGGCATAGGCCTCGTAGCCGGACACGTCCTGCTTGGCCAGATTGAAGACTCGCGCCACGTTCTTCATCTCGCCTTCGGGCACTTTGAAGACTTCCTTGAACGCGTTGACCTCGTCCATGGTGACCACGCCGTCGGCCTTCGCCATCTTGGCGCCGAGCGCAATCACGCCCACGGTGAAGGCCACCTGGTTCTCGGCCGGCCCGTCCTGCTCCTGATCGCGGTCGATGACGTAGTGCCCCGCCACGCCTCCGAGAAGCGCCCCGATCGGGCCACCGATCGCGAGCCCCGCAGCGGCTCCAGCGAGCTTTCCCCAAACCGACATTGCCGAAACCCCCTAAGACGTGTTGCTTTGGCTAGACCATACGGACTTTTGGTCCGCGTCGCATGTGGATATTCGCGCCGTTTCGCGCGGCCTCCGGGCCGCCGAAAGCCGCCTACCCTCTCATATTTGCGAGAATCGACATCTTTGGCTCGTCGACCTCGAGACCGGCGCGCAGGCGCCGTTCCACGTGCCAGGAGCGGACGAAAGTCCAGATGGCAAACCACACCGCAAGAAGAGCATTGGCGCCGCTGCCTACCCAGATGAAGGTGGAGCCGAGCTCGAAGAGGTTGGCGGCGGCAATAACGAACGCCTCGACCACGATGGCGAAGCCGCCGGCCATGACGATGGCCGCGCAGAGCGAAATAATGAAGATAACGAGCGGATTCCCGCCCTTTTTGGTCACTTCAGTGCTCATCGGCTCGGTCAGACCCTCAGGTGTTGGGTTGGGCGCCCTTCCTTAGCCGGGGGAACCGGCACTTACAAGGGCCTCCCGCATGTGAGGACCGCCATGCCGGAGCCGAACGCCCCGATTTCCCATCTCAGAGAATAGGCTAGGGAACTTGAGCGCCACAATGCCGTTGTTCCCGTATCGAACACACGGTCGCGTTCCCCCGCGCGGCCCTCATATACAGGAGGAATATATGAAAACGACCGCTTTTGCGGCGACGCTGGCGCTTACCTTGCCCTTGCTCGCCACCACATCCGTTTCCGCCTTGGCCGTGACGTCCGAAGAGTTCGTCAACAAGGCAACCATAAGCGACATGTTCGAGGTTCAATCCGGCAAGCTCGCGGCCGACAAGGCCAAAAGCGAGGACGTCCGGGACTTCGGTGAGCAAATGGTCGACGACCACACCGAGACCACCGATGATTTGATGGAGCTCATCAAAGATGAAAACATCGACGTTCAGCCGCCGACCGAACTTGATGAGAAGCATCAGGCCAATCTGGACAAATTGAAGAACCTTTCGGGCGCCAAGTTCGACCAGACGTACATCCCGATGCAGGTGCTGGCCCATGAGCAGGCCGTGAACCTGTTCGAGGATTACTCGAAGTCAGGCGACAATGATGCCTTGAAGGAGTGGGCGGCCGACACGGTTCCGACGCTCAAGGAGCACCTCGAGGAGGCCCGCGACCTCAACACCGAGCTGAGCAAGACAGCCAAGACTGCCGCCAATGACGATAAGGCCATGGATAAATCGGCCGACAAAAAGACCATGGACAAGGTGACCGACGAGACGGATGTCGACGGCGCCGGCAACATGGCCATGAACGAAAAGGCGGAGAACAAGAACGCGGACAACGCCGCGGACCGGAAGGCACCGCCCCCGTCCTTCGAGTACGTGACCCAGCAGTCCGCCTCCGATTGGACGGCCCAGACGCTGATCGGCAAGAGCGTAGAGAACAACAACGGCGAGACTCTCGGCGAGGTGAACAACGTGATCCTCAACGAGAAGGGCAAGGTCGTTGCCATTACGGTTGGCGTCGGCGGCTTTCTCGGTCTTGGCGAGAAGGATGTCGGGGTGCCGTTCGAGGCCCTGAAGTTCCGTGACGAAGACGCCGTGGACAACAACGCCGACGGTGACGATACAGCGGATGCGACCGACGACACTGTCACGCATGACAACGAGGTGGTCGTGATTGACGCGACGAAGGAGCAACTCGAGGCCGCGCCGAGTTTTGTGTGGCTCGACGAGAAGCGCGATAAGCGTGCCGATGCCGAAAATGACGCCGACACCGCAGTCGAGTAATCGAGCGGTCCTGAGTAAGACTGTTATGTGGGCGGCCTCGTGCCGCCCACTTTTTCGTGGAGGGCCCAATGTTCTTCGATAGCTGGTTCGGCCTGCTACGCGTGCTGATCGTGGGGACGCTGTCCTACGCGGCCCTGATCGCCCTGCTTCGCATCTCGGGAAAGCGATCCTTGAGCAAGATGAATGCGTTCGACCTGGTGGTGACCGTGGCGCTGGGTTCGACGTTCGCGACCGTGATTCTGAACAATTCCATACCATTGGCGGAAGGCGTCCTCGCGCTCGCCCTTCTGGTCTGTCTTCAGTTCGTCATCACCTGGCTCTCCGTGCGCTTTGAGCCGGTGCAGAACCTGATCAAGAGCGAGCCCACGCTGCTCGTGCGCGACGGCAACTACCTCACGGAAGCGATGCGAACGCAGCGCGTGACGAAAGAAGAGGTCGAAGCGGCCCTGCGTGAGAATGGGACGTCCGAGGTGTCTCAAGCCGCTTGCGTTGTCTTGGAAACCGACGGGTCCTTGAGCGTCATCCAGGCAGACGGCGCCACCTCAAGCAAAGACAAGCTTTAGCAGGAAGGCGAACGCAATGACCGCCACCGCGGCATTGATGTCGCGAAAGCGCCCGGTGTGCGCTTTCAGAATCACATAGGCGATAAAACCGAGCCCAATGCCGGTGGCAATCGAGTAGGCGAGCGGCATCATCAAGGCGATGATGAGCGCAGGGATGTACTCGGTCGCGTCCTCCCAGTGAATGGCGCCGAAACTCGCGGCCATGAGACAGGCGACGAACAGGATCGCCGGCGCGGTGGCGTAGACCGGAACGGTGTCGGCGAGCGGCGAGAGGAACAGCGCGAGCAGGAACAGCCCGGCCACAACCACCGCCGTGAGCCCCGTGCGGCCGCCCTCCTCCACGCCGGCGGCGCTCTCGATATAGGCGGTGGTGGTCGAGGTCCCGAGCACGGCGCCAAGCGACGCGGCGCCGGAGTCCGCAAGCAACGCTTGGCGCAGACGCGGCAGCCGCCCGTCCTCATTGAGAAAGCCCGCCTGGCGGGCGACGCCAATCAGCGTGCCGGCGGCATCCAAGATCATGACGAGCAGCAAGGCCAGCACCATGGCCATGGTGGCAAACTGAAAGATTTCCGAAAGGTCCATGGCGAGGAAGGTCGGCGCCAGCGACGGTGGCATGGACGCCACCCCGTGCCACGGCTCGAGGCCCGACAGGACGGCGATCACCGTCACGGCGAGCACGCCGATAATAATCGCGCCGGGGACCTTGCGCACCGCCAGCGCCGCGATGACAAGAAAGCCGCCCGCGGCGAGCAGCGCCTGGGGCTTGGACAGATCGCCCAGCGTGACGAGCGTCAAAGGGTCGTGCGCGACGATGCCGGCGTTCTGCAATGCGATCAGCGCGAGGAACAGGCCGATGCCGGCGGCGATGCCGATCTTCAGATTCATGGGAATCGAGTCGACCAGCCAGGCGCGGATCGGCGTGAGCGACATGGCGAGGAACAACAGGCCTGAGATGAACACGACGCCCAGCGCGAGCTGCCAGTTGCCGCCGAGTTCCGGCACCATGGTGAAGGCGAAGTAAGCGTTGAGCCCCATGCCCGGCGCGAGCGCTATGGGGTAGTTGGCGTAAAGACCCATGATGATCGAGCCCGCCGCGGCGGCGAGGCAGGTGGCGACGAACACCGCGCCCTGATCCATGCCCGCCTGCTGGAGGATCGCCGGATTGACGAACATGATGTAGGCCATGGTCAAGAAGGTGGCGAGGCCCGCGCGCAGCTCCGTGCCGACGCTCGTCCCTTGCGCGGTGAGCCCGAAGAACCGGTCAACGGCGCTTTGCGTCTCTATAGGTTTTGTTTCCGCTTCGGCCATTCGCCCCCCCCCTTTATCCCTCTCATTACTGGATTCCCGCCGCCGCGGGAATGACAAGGGCGCGCGGGGAGGGTATCCACGGCTCTGAAGCGCGAAAGGAGCAGGCATGGCGATCTACGAGCTTGACGGGCAGGCGCCCGAGTTTCCGGCCGATGGGCTTTATTGGGTGGCGGAGACAGCGACCGTGGTCGGCCGAGTGCGGCTCCATTCGGACGTGAGCATCTGGTGGGGCGCGGTGCTGCGCGGCGACAATGAGTGGATCGAGATCGGCGCCCGCTCGCAGATCCAAGATAACGCCACGCTGCACACCGACCCTGGCTTTCCACTGACCATCGGTAAGGATTGCGTCATCGGCCACAATGTCATCCTCCATGGCTGCGCCATCGGCGACAACACGCTGATCGGCATGGGCACGACGATCCTCAACGGAGCGAGGATCGGCGCCAATTGCTTGGTGGGCGCGAACGCGCTCATCACCGAAGGCAAGGTATTTCCCGACAACTCTGTGATCCTCGGCGCACCGGCCAAAGCGCTACGCGAGGTCGACGACAAGGGGCGCGCCATGATCGCCCGAGGAGCCGATATCTATGTGAAACGCTGGAAACAATACGCAGCGGGCTTGAAGCGCATCGCGTGATGCGGGTAACTCCGCAGCATGACCGGCTCCTCCACCTGGCAATTCTTTATCGATCGTGGCGGCACGTTCACCGATATCGTGGCGCGCGCCCCTGACGGCCGTCTCGTCACCACCAAACTGCTTTCGGAAAATCCGGACAATTACGAGGACGCGGCCATTGCCGGCATCGCCGACCTGATCGGTGTGCCGCGCAATAAGAGCCTGCCGCCCGATCGGATCGGCAGCGTGCGCATGGGCACCACCGTGGCGACAAACGCGTTGCTCGAGCGCAAAGGCGATCCCCTCCTCCTGATCGTCAGCCAGGGGTTCAAGGATGCACTTGAGATCGGCTATCAAGCACGACCCAAGATCTTCACCCGCCAGATCGAGAAGCCAGCCATGCTCTATGCGCGCGTCGCTGAAGTGCCAGAGCGCGTGCGTGCCGACGGCACGGTTGAGGTGCCCCTCGATGTCGACGCAACGGGCGCAGCTTTGGAAGCCGCGCGCAAGGATGGCATCGACGCGGTCGCCATCGTTTTTATGCATGCCTACGCCTATCCCGACCACGAGCACGCGGCGGCCCGGCTCGCGCAAGAGATCGGCTTCGCGCAAGTCTCCGCAAGCCACGAGGTGAGCCCGCTGGTCAAGTTCGTTGGGCGCGGGGACACGACCGTGGTCGATGCCTATCTCTCGCCGCTGCTCAGGCGCTACGTGGATCGCGTGGCCGGTGCGCTTTCCGCCAAGAGCGGTGACGGCCCGCGGCTGCTGTTCATGCAGTCGTCCGGCGGGCTCACCTCGGCGAATTTGTTCCGCGGCAAGGACGCGATTTTATCGGGCCCCGCCGGCGGCGTGGTGGGCGCGGTCGAGACCGCCCACAGCGCGGGCTTCGCCAAGGTGATCGGCTTCGACATGGGCGGTACCTCCACGGATGTCTGCCACTATGACGGCGCTTACGAACGGACCTTCGAGAGCGTGGTGGCGGGCGCACGGGTGCGCGCGCCGATGATGCAGATTCATACGGTGGCGGCGGGCGGCGGCTCGATCCTACAGTACGACGGCGCGCGGTTCCGTGTCGGTCCGGACTCCGCCGGCGCCGATCCAGGCCCTCTGGCCTATCGGCGCGGTGGCCCCCTAACCGTCACCGACGCCAATGTCATGACCGGCAAGCTCCAGCCGACCTTCTTTCCGCATATCTTCGGGCCCGGCCAGGACCAGCCGCTCGACCGATCCGCCGTCGCACACGCGTTCAAAGCGCTAGCGCGTAAGCTCGGCGACGGGCGCACCCCGGAAGAGATCGCCGAGGGCTTCATCAAAATAGCCGTGGCCAACATGGCCAACGCCATCAAGACCATCTCGGTGCAGCGCGGCTACGACGTGGCCGACTACGTGATGAATTCGTTCGGCGGCGCGGGCGGTCAGCACGCCTGCCTCGTGGCGGATGCGCTCGGCATCAAGTCGGTGCTGCTGCATCCGCTCTCCGGCGTGCTGTCGGCTTACGGTATGGGGCTTGCGTCGTTGCGCGCGACGCGCACGCAAGCCGTGCTCGCACCTTTCGACGACCGGGGGCTGCGCACACTTGCCGAAATCCGCGCGCCGCTGGAGGCAGAAGTCCGTAACGAGCTGGTGCACCAAGGCGTCAAGGCCGATGCAGTGAAGGTCACGGCGCAGGCGCATCTGCGTTACGAAGGCACGGACAGCGCGCTGCCGATCAATGTCGGCCGTTTGCGCGGCATGCGCGCCCTGTTCGAGATCGCCCATCAACAACGCTTCGGTTTCATCAGCCCCGGGAAGGACATCGAGATCGAGGCGATCGAGGTCGAAGCGGTCGGCGGCGGCGCGCCCATCGAAGAGTGTGGTGTCGGCGAGTCAGGCGAGGTGCCGTCGCCCCAGCCGCATACGCGTACTGACATCTTCACGCAGGATCGCTGGCACGATGCGCCGGTCTTCCTGCGCGCGGACCTGTCGCCCGGTGCACGGATCGAAGGTCCCGCGCTCGCCATCGAGGACCATCAAACGGTGATGGTGGAGCCGGAGTGGCGGGCGGAAGTCACCGCGATGGGCCATCTCCTTCTCACCCGCATCGCCAAGAAGAAGGCCGAAGAGAAGATCGGCAAACAAGCCGATCCGGTGATGCTCGAAGTGTTCAACAATCTCTTCGTCTCGGCGGCCGAGCAGATGGGCTATGCGCTTCAGAACACGGCGCGCTCGGTCAACATCAAGGAGCGGCTCGACTTCTCTTGCGCCATCTTCGATGCGCAGGGCCATCTCATCGCCAATGCGCCGCATATCCCGGTGCATCTCGGCTCCATGGACCGCAGCGTCGAGACAATCTTGCGCGAGGTGGGCGATAACCTGGAGCCCGGCGACGTGTGGATGCTGAACGCACCTTATAATGGCGGCACGCATCTTCCCGACATTACCGTGGTCACGCCGGTCTTCGCCGAGAACAGCCGGGACATTTTATTTTTCGTCGCCGCGCGGGGGCATCATGCCGATATCGGCGGTATCGCGCCTGGCTCCATGAGCCCCAAGGCAACCTCGATCGAGGAGGAAGGCGTCTATATCGACCCGTTCAAGCTCGTCGGACGAGGCCGCTTCCGTGAGACGGAAGTGCGGGCGCTGCTCACCGAGGCTCCCTACCCCGTGCGAAACCTGGCGCAGAACATCGCCGACCTGAAGGCGCAAGTCGCCGCCAACGAGAAAGGCGTAATCGAACTGCGCAAGATGGTGCGCCATTACGGGCTGGCGGTCGTGAAGGCCTATATGGGCCACGTGCAGGACAATGCCGCCGACGCCGTGCGTGCGGTGATCGGCAAGCTCAAGAATTCGCGCTTCGAGGTCGAGACCGACCAGGGAAGCCGCATCAAGGTCGCCATCACCATCGACAAGAAGGCCAAGAAGGCCACCGTCGATTTCACCGGCACGAGTTCCCAGACCACGACGACCTTCAATGCGCCGGAGCCCATCACGCGCGCTTGCGTGCTCTATGTGTTCCGGACGCTGGTGGATGACGACATTCCGCTCAACGCAGGGTGCCTGCGCCATATCAAGATCGTGGTGCCAAAAAGCTCTCTGCTGAAGCCCAAATATCCGGCGCCGGTGGCGGGCGGTAACGTGGAGACAAGTCAGACCATCGTGAACTGTCTCTATGGCGCGCTCGGCGTACTCGGGTCCGCGCAAGGCACGATGAACAATCTGACTTTCGGCAACGCGCAGTTCCAATATTACGAGACGATCTGCTCGGGTGCGCCGGCGGGACCGGGCTTTGACGGTGTCTCAGCGGTGCAGACGCACATGACAAATTCCCGGCTCACCGACCCCGAGGTGCTGGAGCTGCGCTATCCCGTGCTGCTGGAGCGGTTCGAGATCGCGCGGGGCTCCGGGGGCACGGGCGAATGGCGCGCCGGCGACGGCACCCTGCGCGTGATCCGGTTTCTCGAGGAGATGAACTGCGCCATCCTGTCAGGCTTCCGCAAGGTGCGGCCCTTCGGCGCCAAAGGGGGTGAGCCCGGTCAAACCGGCGAGAACTGGGTGCGGCGCCGGTCGGGCCATCTGGAACGGCTGAAAGGCGCCGATCAGACCGTGATCGCGGCCGGCGAGGCAATCGTCATCAAGACGCCAACCGGCGGCGGTTATGGCAAGGCGGGCGCCAAACGGGGTACGCAGCCGAGCGGTTCTCGCAAGCAGCGCAGCTAAGCGTGACTCGAACAAGGTGACCCATGGCGATTGACGGCAAGATCCTGATCTCCGGCGCCGGCATCGCCGGGCTCACGCTCGCCGTGCTGCTGAAAGAGCACGGCCACAATCCGCTCGTCGTCGAGCAGGACGCCGCCCTGCCGTCCGAAGGCTACATGATGGATTTCTTCGGCTCGGGCTGGGACGTGGCCCAGCGCATGGGCCTGACCGGCGCGCTTCGGAGCCTGCGCTATCCCATCGATGCGCTGCAATTCGTGGATGACAGCGGCGTGATCTACGCCTCCGTGCCGATTGCCCGCGTGGCCCGCGCGCTCGGTGAAAACTATGTCTATCTGCGGCGGTCGGATCTTGTGCGCATTCTGCATGAGCGCGCGCAAAGCCTGGGGGTGGAGATCCGCTTCGGCACCGAGATCGCCGAACTCGACGACACGGGCGAGCGCGTGCATGTTACCTTCGACGACGGCAGCGCGCGCGACTTCGCGCTCGTTTTCGGCGCCGACGGGGTGCATTCGGGCGTGCGGCATCTGGTGTTCGGCGACGAGAGCCAGTTCGCCCGCTATCTCGGCGCCTATGTAGCGGCCTTCCATCTCGCCGAGCATGATTTTCCCGTGGGACGCGCGATGAAGCTGCACGAGGAGACCGACCGCGTCGCCGCCTATTACCCGCTGGACGACAAGCGGCTGGATGCCACTTACGTGTTCCGCCACGACGAGGTGGATGTCCCCCGCGGAGAGCGCCTCGCGGTTGTGCAGGAGGCTTATGCGGGGGCGGGCTGGATCGGCGAGAAGATGCTCGACGCTTATCACGGCAGCGAGCCGATCTTCTTCGACACGCTCACTCAAATCGCCATGCCCCGCTGGTCGCGCGGCCGCGTGGCGCTGCTCGGCGATGCCTGCGGCTGTCTCACGCTGCTGGCCGGCCAGGGCTCTCACATGGCGATGGCCGGCGCCTATGTGATCGCGCGCGAGCTTGAGCGCTACAACGGCAATTACGCGGCGGCGTTCACGGCCTACGAGGCGAAGCTGAGGCCCGCGGTCGCCAAGCGGCAGGAAGACGCCGCGACATTTGCCAAGGTGTTCATCTCGTCCGCGCACTCGCGGCCATGGCTGCGCCGTCTCGTCATCAAGGTCATCTTCAGCCCGCTCGTCATGCCCTTCGTGTTCAAGGCATTCGGCGCCAAGAGCGTACTGGAGGGCTACTCTTAGAAGCTGACCTTGGCCTTTTCCGCATTGAATACGGTGACCGATTTTCCAGGCTCGATGACGCCGGACGTCGTGTAGGAGTGCGGCTCGAACTGAACGGTCGTCTTGCAACTCCCGCCGGCGCACTCGCCAGAAAGCCTCTCCTTGGCCTCTTCGGGCTCGATGTCGTCCGCATCCACATAGACACCGTCCTCGGTCGTGCATTCATAGCCGAGCACATCGCCCGCGCGCCCGCCCTTTACGCAATAGCCCTCCATCTCAACCGTCTGGCCGAGAAAGTCCTGCGGATTTTTAGCGAGATCTTTCATGTCGGTGGGCTCGGCGAACGCGGCCGGCGCGGCGAGGGCAAGACCTGCAAGCAGATAAGCGGCGAGACGGCCAGTTACGCGATGCATCGTGTTCACCTCAGCTCATGTTTCTCTGATGGACCTTGGGGCCTGCTTCGGCCGGCATCCTACAAGGGCGGGCGCGGAAGAAAAGCCCGTCCTTGGCACAAAAATTAAGGGCGCGGGATCCAATCCCGCGCCCTTTTTAGCGTGTTGCCTCTGTTTTCGGCTCGTTTCGCAGGGAGACGCGAGCTTAGTTGGTGTGTGCCGTTCCGCCTTGACCGCGCTCAGCCATGAACTGGTCGAACTCGGCCTTGTCCTTCGCGTGGCGCAGGCGCTTGAGGAAGCCTTGAAACTCGTTCGCCTCCTCCTCGAGCCGCTTCAGGGTCGCCTCGCGGTATTCGTCGAAGGCATGATTGCCGGTCGAGCCGAGACCGCCGCCAAAGCGCCGCGCCTCGTCGGTGAAGTACTCGCGCCAAGCTTTCTTATTTCCACATCCCATGCGTCCACTCCAGATCAGATAGGCCAAAACGCCAAGGCCGATAGGCCACCAGACAATGAAGCCGAGGATCATCGCCGCGATCCAAGCCGGCTTCCCGTAGTCGTCCAAGGTCGCAACCAGTTGCATTGGGGTCCTTTCCGGGCTTCGGTGTGAATGTTATTTACATTTACATAGATGAGGCCCCTTGGCAAGGCGGTCAAGGGGACGCCTCAAAAATATGGTGTCTGCGTGGGGAATCGCGTAGGGGCGCCAAAGAAAATTTAACCTCGTGGCGCGAGAGTCCGAGCGTAAATTCGCTGAAAATTGTATGCTTTTAACGGGGCTTCGGGGGAGTTTTCATGCGTTCTGCATACCGCCGGCTGATGAACTTGAGCTTCACCGTTGCGGTGGCCGCAGGCCTCGCGAGCGGGGGCAGCGCGCTTGCGCGCTCGCTCAAGGACGTCAAACCGCATGAGGGCGTGATCCGCGCCCACACCATGCCGATCCAGGGCATCGACGTCTCGTACTGGCAGGGCGACATCGACTGGCGGCAGGTGCGCGAGGCCGGCATCCATTTCGCCTTCATCAAGGCGACCGAGGGCGGCGACCATCTCGATCCGAAATTCCGGCAGAACTGGCACGCGGCGAAGCGCGCCGGCGTGGCGCGCGGTGCTTATCATTTCATCTATTGGTGCCGCTATGCCAGCGAGCAGGCGGACTGGTTCGTGCGCAACGTCCCGCGCGACCCCGATGCGTTGCCGCCGGTGCTCGACCTCGAATGGCACACCCACTCCAAGACCTGCCCCCAGAAGATCTCCCGCGAGCTCGCGCTCAAGAAGACCAAGATCATCCTCGAGGCGATGGAGCAGCATACGGGCAAGCGGCCGATCATCTATACCGATCCCGCCTTTCACCGCGAAGTGCTGCAAGGCGAGCTCAAAGGCTATCAGTTCTGGCTGCGCTCGGTGGCCGCGGAGCCAAGCAAGATCTATCCCGGAAGGCCCTGGGCGTTTTGGCAGTTCACCACCACGGGCACCGTCCCGGGCATCAAGGGCAAGGTCGACCGCAATATCTACAACGGCGGACCCAGCGACTGGGACCGTGTGCTCAAATGGCTCGAGGCGAGCCGCTAACGGCAGAGCGCTGATCGCGGGCCGCTATGACTGCGTCCCTCCGCTCTCTTCGTCGGAGAGAACCCCGAGTCCTTTCAGATAGATAAGCAGCCCGCTTTCGAGCACGTCCTCGGGCGACATCGGCACTTTTCGCGACGCCCTGCCCTCCTGGGCGAAGAGCGAAGCGACGCCGTGCGCCATGGTCCAAATATGCAGGCTGACAAGCTTGATCGGCGGGCGTTTGTCGTCGGGAAGATGGCGGCAGAGCGCCGCGGCGGCCTGCTGCAAGATGTCAAAAGAGCGCTCCGCGGCGGGGATCGTCTCGCCCTCGGTGCCCGGCGCCAGCCCGGCCCCGAACATCACCGTGTAGCTGGCAGGCTCCTCGCGGGCGAAAGCGAGATAGGCGCGGCCCAGATTCACGAAGGCCGAGAGGGGCGTCGGCACGCCGTTGTTCCAGGCCGTATCGAGGCGCGCAGCGAAACGCTCGAAGCCGTGGCGGGCGACCTCGGCCAACAGCGCGTCGCGATCCTTGAAATGACGATAGGGCGCGGCGGGGCTCACGCCGGCAAGCCGAGCCGCCTCCGTCAAGCTGAAGCCGAAGGCGCCGTGCTCCTCGATAAGCTTGCGCGCGGCCTCCAGCAGCACCTCTTTGAGGTTGCCGTGATGATAAGAGCTTGGGCGCCGCCAGCCGCGGCCGGAGTGATTCATGTAAAAGGCTTTTACATGAACACGTTGGTTGTCGCCAGCGACCGTTATGTTCAAAACAGAATCAGCCCAGGATATTCAGGGGATCGTCATCCGCCTGTCCGAGGCAAACGAACAGCATGACAGCAGCCGAGACAGAGCTTGACGTAAGGTCGTTTCTCGCCACCGAGACGCCGGCGGTAGCCGGCATCCTCACGACCCTCGTCTTCATTGGGTTCGGGGACGCGTTCCTTTCCGACCTCGAGAACCATTTCCTCACCATCGCGATGTTCGTGTGGCTGTTCGCGGTGATGATGTGGGGCGCGTTCGGCGTGGTGCGCCACGCCGACGCCGTGGCCGAGAAACTCGGCGAGCCCTATGGCACGCTCGTGCTGACGTTCTCGGTGATCATTATCGAGGTTGCCTTGCTCGCGGCGATCATGCTGCACGGGCAGAACAACCCGACGCTCGCGCGCGACGTGATGTTCGCCACATTGATGATCGTGCTCAACGGCATGGTGGGAACGGCGCTCCTCATCGGTGCGCTGCGCTACTGGGAACAGGAGTGCAACCTGACCGGCGCACGTTCCTTTCTCGTGGTCATGTCGGCCCTGTCGATCGTCGCGCTCGTTCTGCCCAAATTCACCGAGACGGCGCCCAGCCCGGTCGAGGCCCCCGGCAAGGCTATCTTGTTCATCGCCATCACCGTCTTGTTCTACGCCGTCTTCATTTTTATCCAGACGATGCGGCACGGCGCGTTCTTTGCCGACCCGGAAACGACGTCCGAGAAGAACTCCTCCCACCAATCGCGCAAACCGACCCGGTCACTCGCCTACCACGTGGTGATGCTCGTGTTGACGCTGGTTCCCGTGGTGGCTCTGTCGGAGTACCTGGCTGTGATCGTCGATTTCGGTATCGAGGATATTGGCCTGCCGGAGCCGTTGGGCGGCCTGCTGATCGCTGTCCTCGTCCTCGCCCCCGAAGGGCTCACCGCTTTTCACGCAGCGCTGGCCAATCATCTCCAACGCGCCGTGAATGTCTGCCTGGGCTCGGCCCTTTCGACCATTGGGCTGACCATTCCGGCCGTCTTGATCATCGGGTTCGCGGCCAACATCCATGTCCATCTCGGTCTTACGGACGTCGAGACCGTGCTCCTGGTGTTGACGCTGTTCGTGAGCGGCCTGACCTTTGCCGGCGGACGCACCAACGTGCTCCAGGGCGCGGTGCACCTTCTCCTGTTCTTCGTCTACGTGGCGCTGCTCTTCAGCCCTTAAAGTGCGCCCTGAAAAGTAAGGCTAACAGCGACTTTCCCGGTTTTCCTGCTATTCCCTTGTGACCACGATCTTCGCTACACTCCGGGCAAAATTTGCCTAGGGAGTGTCAAAGAAATGCAGCATCGTGGCATCGCCTTTGCCGACCGTCTGCCTTCTCGGCTGATCGCCGGCGTCGCCGCGGTCGCTCTTGCCGGGCATGTTTGGGCAGCCGCTGCCGAAGACGTCAGGCCGGGGCCCTGTACCGACGACGCCATGATCGTGTTCGATGCGTCAGGGTCCATGTCGGGAAATCAGACGCTCGGCATCCCCAACTCGCGCCCGCGCATCGACGAAGTGCGTGCGGCGCTGGCGCAAGTGCTGCCGAGCGCCACCAAGTTCCGCCGCGTCGGCCTCGTGTCCTACGGTCCGGGCCCCTACAACCAGTGCAATGTCAGCCTCGACCTCAAGCCCACGGCGAACGCCGCCAAGCCGATCATGCGGGCGGTCAGCCGACTCGTACCGGCGGGCAAGACGCCGCTAACGTCTGGCTTCGAGCAAGCGGCCGAGGCGCTCGACTACCGCAACAAGCCCGGCGTGATCGTGGTGGTGACCGATGGCGAGGAGACTTGCGGGCGCTCGCCGTGCGATGTCGCCAAGATGCTCCATGACAACGCGGCGCAGCTCACCATCCACGTGATCGGCTTCCGCTATAGCGGCTTCTCATGGACCGGGCAGAACAGCATCATGGACCTGATGTGCATCGCCGATCAGAACAACGGCATGTACATCAAAGCCAACGACGAGAGCGAACTGGTCGAGGCTCTCGAGAAGACGCTCGACTGTCCCATGGTTTCCCAGGCGCCGCTCGCTCCCCTCGTCCGCTGATTGGACAGCCCGGGCTCGTCTCAGAGGCCCATGGCCGCATGGGCTTCGCCCATGTATTTCATGCATTCGTCGGTGTCGCCGTCCTTCATGGCCGCCTTGGACTGATCCAGTGCCGCCATGGCCTCCTTCTGCTTCGCCTCGTCCGTCATGTCGGCGATCATCTGGTCCATCTGCTTCATGTGATCATCGTTGCAAAGATCGGCCGCAGAAGCAGCGCCCATCGCCAGTGCCGACGCGAAGCCGGCAAACAGCAGTGTCTTGATCATCTTTTCCTCCTCGAGAAGGACATCGACCGGCCGGTGTCCAGGAAGAGAACGCGCAACCGCTAAAACCGTTCTTTGGGCGCCATGGCCGGCGCTCGAATTATACACAGCTTATCCAGAGCGTTAGCCCCCTGGGTGGCACGATCCGCCACGGAGCCTGGTTTTCCGGGCTTATTCGGCGGCCACAATTCCTGCGCAAAAAAAATTTGTCGCAGCCTGAACTCAGAAGCCCCTGAAGGCGTTGTTGGCCTCAGCGTCGGGGTAAAATTCATTGTGCGGCGCAACAAGAAAACGGCTTGGCACTGGCCGAGGGGAGCCGATAGAGTCACCCGGTTGCGGAACGGGCACCCCTCCAATCGGAAAGGAGAGCTTCCGATGGAACTCACAGCCAAATTAACGATGGTCACGGCCATCGTATCGTTCAGCTTCCTCGCCGCCGTCATCCTTGGGATGATCTAGGGCGAGGCTTTCGGCCTCTTAGCTTAGGCCACAGCCCACATTACTCGGTCCATGAGGCACCACCGGCGGATCCAACCGTCCGGGGTGCCGGGACGGCAGTTCAGGCGGCGGCGTCGGTGACCCGCTTGGGATCGTAGTTGAGGATGGGTGCGAGCCAGCGCTCCGCTTCCTCGACCGACCACCCCTTGCGGGCGGCATAATCTTCGATCTGATCGCGACCGATCTTGCCCACGCCGAAGTAGCGGGCCTCGGGGTGCGAGAAGTAGATTCCCGAGACGGCGGCGGCCGGCCACATGGCGTAGCTCTCGGTCAGCTTCACGCCGATCTCCTTCTCCGCGTCGAGAACGCTGAACAGAGTGCGCTTCTCGGTGTGGTCCGGCTGGGCCGGATAGCCCGGCGCCGGGCGGATGCCGGCATAGTCTTCTGCGATGAGCGCGTCGTTGGAGAGCGCCTCGTCGGGGGCGTAGCCCCACAGCTCACGGCGCACCTTTTCGTGCAGCGCCTCCGCGAAGGCCTCGGCGAGGCGGTCGGCCAGCGCCTGAGACAAGATCTTCGAGTAGTCGTCATTGGCGCGCTCGAAGCGGCGGGCGACGTCCTCCTCGCCAATGCCGGCGGTCACGGCGAAACCGCCGATATAGTCGGCAACGCCGGAGTCCTTAGGCGCGATGAAGTCGGCAAGGGCGATATTCGCGCGGCCGGTGCCACGCGCCATCTGCTGACGGAGCGTGTGCAACGTGGCAAAGGGTTTCTTCCGGCTCTCGTCAGCGTAGAGCTCGATGTCGTCGCCCATGCTGTTCGCCGGCCAGAAGCCGACCACGGCATTCGCCGTCAGCCACTTCTCCTCGATGATCTGTTTGAGCATGGCTTGGGCGTCTTCGAACAGAGGACGGGCCGCCTCGCCATATTTGTCGTCGTCCAGGATGCGGGGATACTGACCCTTGAGTTCCCAGGCCTGGAAGAACGGCGTCCAGTCGATATAGCGGGCAAGCTCGGCGAGGTCGTAGGCCTTGAGCGTGCGCGTACCGAGGAAGCTCGGCTTAGGCGGCGTGTAGCCTGCCCAGTCGAGCTTGAGGGCATTGCCGCGGGCCTGGGCCAGCGGCGCCCTCGTCTTCTCCTCCTGACCGCGCGCGTAGGACGCCGCCATCTGCGCGTATTCCTCGCGCACCTTGGCAATCCGCTTCTCGCGCTCCTCTTTCGAGATCAGGCCGGAGACCACGCCCACGGCGCGGCTGGCATCGGTTACGTAGATCGCCTGGCTGCGCCGGTAGTTCGGGCTGATCTTGACGGCGGTATGCACGCGGCTCGTGGTGGCGCCGCCGATCAGCAGCGGCAGGTCGAAGCCTTCGCGCTCCATCTCGGCCGCCACGTGGCACATCTCGTCGAGCGAGGGGGTGATGAGACCGGACAGGCCGATGATGTCGACCTTCCGTTCGCGCGCCGTATCGAGAATCTTCTGGGACGGCACCATGACGCCGAGATCGATGACCTCGTAGTTGTTGCACTGAAGCACCACGCCGACGATGTTCTTGCCAATGTCGTGGACGTCGCCTTTCACGGTGGCGAGCAGGACCCTGCCGGCAGGCTCACCCTGCGCCAGCCCCATCTCCTCTTTTTCCTTCTCCATGAAGGGCATGAGATAGGCGACTGCCTGCTTCATCACGCGGGCGGACTTCACCACTTGGGGCAGGAACATCTTGCCGGCGCCGAACAGGTCGCCGACCACGCCCATGCCGTCCATCAAGGGCCCTTCGATGACGTGGAGCGGACGCTCGGCCTGCTGGCGCGCTTCCTCCGTGTCCTCTTCGATGTAGTTGGCGATGCCGTGGACCAGCGAATAGGTGAGCCGCTCCTGCACCGGCTTCTCGCGCCAGGAGAGATCGGCTTCCTTCCTCTGGGACGCGCCGGCTTTGTAGCGCTCGGCCGCTTCCAAGAGGCGGTCGGTGGCGTCGTCGCGGCGGTTGAGGATCACGTCCTCGACGAGCTCGCGCAACTCCGGCTCGATGTCGTCGTAGAGCGCGAGCTGGCCGGCGTTGACGATGCCCATGTCCATGCCCGCCTGAATGGCGTGATAGAGGAACACCGAATGCATGGCCTCGCGCACCTGCTCGTTGCCGCGAAAAGCAAAGGACAGGTTCGACACGCCGCCAGAGATATGAACGTAAGGCAGCTCTTCCTTGATGCGGCGCGTGGCGTCGATGAACGCGCGCCCGTAATTGTTGTGCTCCTCGATGCCGGTGGCCACCGCGAAGATGTTCGGATCGAAAATGATGTCCTCGGGGGGGAAGCCAACCTTTTCGGTCAGAAGCTCGTAGGCGCGCTTGCAGATCGCGAACTTCTGGTCGGCGGTTTCCGCCTGCCCCTTCTCGTCAAAGGCCATGACCACGACGGCCGCGCCATAGCGCAGCACCTTGCGCGCATGATCGAGGAAGGGCTCCTCGCCTTCCTTCAGGCTGATGGAGTTCACCACCGATTTGCCTTGCACGCATTTCAGTCCCGTCTCGATGACCGTCCATTTGGAGCTATCGATCATGATCGGCACGCGCGAGATATCCGGCTCGGCGGCGATGAGATTCAAAAAGGTCTCCATGGCCTTCTCGGAATCGAGCATGCCCTCGTCCATGTTGACGTCGAGCATGTTGGCGCCGCTCTCCACTTGCTGGCGCGCGACCTCGAGCGCCGTGGCGTAGTCGTTGGCCTCGATGAGCTTGCGGAAGCGCGCGGAACCAGTGACGTTGGTCCGCTCGCCCACCATGACGAAATTTTGGGCAGCATTGGATGTCATTCAGTCGGATTCCATTTTTGATTCAGCGGGAGACGGACGGGCGGCCTCGCGCGCGGCGAAGGCAAGCCAGCCCTTGATGGCAAGGCCGCGGAAAATCGGCGTCAGGCGTTCAAATCCGGCGCTCATCAGCAACTCCTCTTCGCGCTCGACCGACACCACCGCGACCTTCTCGAAATTCGCTGCGTTCTTCTCGGCGAGGTCTTCCTCAACGCCATTCCTGACGGCATGTCGCTTCCAGATCCGCCGCAGAAGCTCCGTTTCTGGTTCGCCTGCAACGCCAACGCCGTCGACGATGGCGAGAGGCGCGCCCGGCTTCAAGCGTGCGCGGATGGCCTCAAAGAAGGCGAGCTTCGCCCCATCGTCAGGAACGAAATGCGCGGTGAGGATGCAGGTCGCGGCATCGAAATCCTGCTCGGCGAGGTCCTCCACCGTCGATGCCTGCACCTGGCTTCGGGCCCCGACCGGTGTGGCGGCCAGACGCCGGCGGGCCAATTCGACCATCGGCTCGTAGGTGTCCACGCCGACGAACGACCAGCCGGGATTATCCGAACCGAGACGCAAGATCTCCTCGCCTCCGCCGGCGCCGACCACGAGGATCCTGGCCGGGCCCTTCGGAAGCAGCTCGAGAAGCGACGCTTCGACAATGGCGAAGATCGCCAGACGGCCCGGAATGAATTGTTCGGCGAGCCGGACATAGTCGCCGTCGAGATCGGGAAGATCCTGATCCTCAAACTTCATCGCCGTCATTCCGTCACCCATGCACGAAGGGCTCGAGGCCGGAGAGACGAAGCGCATGCTCTACCTCGGGCACTTTGCGCGGCTTGTAGTCGGCAACGGCGGCGGCGATGGCGCCGATATGCTCGGGCGTGGTGCCGCAGCAGCCGCCGACAATGTTGATGAGCCCGTTCTTGGCCCAATCCTCCAGCAGCACGGCCATCTGCTCAGGGCTCTCATCATACTCGCCCATCTCGTTGGGGAGCCCGGCATTGGGATAGACGCTGACATAGGTGTCGGCGACGTGGGCCATCTCATCGACGGAAGGGCGAAGCTGCTCAGCGCCGAAGGAGCAGTTGAGCCCAATGGAGAAGGGCTTGAGGTGTTTCATGGAATACCAGAACGCTTCGGGCGTCTGGCCTGACAGGTTGCGGCCCGAGAGGTCGGTGATGGTGCCCGAGATCATGATGGGCAGCTCGACGCCCATCTCGTCGAACACAAGCTCGACGGCATAGCCCGCGGCCTTGGCGTTCAGCGTGTCGAACACGGTCTCGATCAGGATGGTATCGGCGCCGCCCTCGATGAGCCCGCGGACTTGCGTCGCATAGGCTTCGACCAGTTCGTCGAAGCCGACATTGCGGAAGCCGGGATTGTTGACGTCAGGCGAGATGGAGGCGGTGCGGTTGGTGGGGCCGACCGCGCCCGCCACGAAGCGGGGCCTGTCCGGCGTCTTCGCCGTCCACTCATCGGCGGCCTCGCGAGCGAGCTTAGCCGCGGCCACGTTCATTTCGTGGGAGATCTCCTCCAGCCCGTAATCGGCCTGGCTGATGGCTTGGGCGTTGAAGGTGTTGGTCTCCAGGATATCGGCGCCGGCCTCCAGGTACTTGCTGTGAATCTCGCGAATGATGTCGGGCTGGCTCAGCACGAGCAGGTCGTTGTTGCCCTTCAGATCGCGGGGATGGTCCTTGAAGCGCTCGCCGCGATAGGCGGCCTCGTCCAGCTTGTAGCCTTGGATGGCCGTGCCCATGGCGCCATCCAGGATGAGGATGCGCTCCTTGGCGGCGCGCTTCAGCGCTTCGATACGCTCTTCACGGGTCATGTCGCGGTTTCCACTTTGGCTTCGGTGAAGGCCTTGGCCGGGCGCAGGCCCAGCAGGTAGCAGATGGCGTAGACGAGGTCGGCACGATTCAGGGTGTAGAAGTGGAACTCGGTGATGCCCTGGTCCACGAGGCCGAGAACCTGCTCCGCCGCCACGGCCGCCGCGACCAGATGGCGCGTCTCCTGATCTTCATCCAGACCTTCGAAGCGGTGACCGATCCAGTCCGGCACGCTTGCGCCGGAGCGCTCGGCGAAGCTCGAGACCTGCTTGAAGTTATGAATAGGGATCAGCCCAGGCACGATGGGGATATCGATACCGGCCGCGCGCACGCGATCGAGATAGCGGAAATAGACCTCGTTATCGAAAAAGAACTGCGTGATGGCCCCGGTGGCGCCCGCATCGATCTTGGCTTTGAGCATGTCGACGTCGGCCTCGACGGACTTCGATTCCGGATGCTTCTCCGGGTAGCAGCCGACGGAGATCTCGAAGGGCGCGATCTTCTTGATGCCCGCGGTGAGATCGGCGGCATTCGCATAGCCCCCTGACGTCGGCTCGTAGCACGCGCCCACGCCGCCGGGCGGATCGCCGCGCAGCGCCACGATCTGGCGCACGCCGAGATCCCAATAATCGCGAATGACCTCGTCGATCTCCTCCTTAGTGGCGGAAACGCAGGTGAGATGCGCGGCGGGCTTCAGGGTGGTCTCGCGCAGCATGCGGCCCACCGTGGCGTGCGTGCGCTCGCGGGTCGAGCCGCCGGCGCCGTAGGTCACCGAGACATATTTCGGGCGCAACGGTTCGAGCCTGCGGATCGAGCGCCACAGGGTGTCCTCCATGGCATCGGTCTTCGGCGGGAAGAACTCGAACGACACGTCGATATCGCCGCGGCCGAGAAAGCGGCGCTTGGGCGGCTCCTGGTTGTGCGGCTCTTGGTTATGTTGGTCTTGGGATGCGAGCATCTAAGCGGCGACCTCCACCTTGGGGCTCAGTTTTCTTTTCTTGCCGGCGGTGACGGGCTTCTGGCCAAGCCACAGCGAAACGATCAGCTTGCCTTCCGCAGGCCCCGGGCTCAGCTCGCGGAAGCGCTCGAGCTTGAGGCCCGCGCCTTCGAGCATGCGCCCAAGCTGATCGCGGCCGAAGCCGAGACGCCGATGCGCCGACTGCTCGCGCAGGAATTCGAGCTCATGCGGCGCGAAATCGACGACCAGCAGCTTGCCACCGGGCGCCAGCACGCGGGCCGCTTCGGCCACGGCGGAAGCAGGGTCGTCGAGGAAGTGCAGCACCTGGTGCAGCACCACCGCGTCGGCCGCCTCGTCCGGCAGCGGCACGTTATAGAGATCGCCGTGGCGGACTTGCGCCTGGGAAAGCCCGGCGCGTTCCAGCTTCATGCGGGCATAGGCCAGCATGTCGTGATTGAGATCGAAGCCGAGCACCTTCTTGGCGCGCGGGCCGAACAATTCGAGGATGCGACCCGTGCCCGTGCCGAGATCGACCAGCCGCTCGAAAGGCCCCTCGCCCAAGGCCTCGTCCATGGCGGCTTCGACCTGGCTCTCGGCCACATGGAGCGTGCGAATGGAATCCCATTCTGCGGCATGGGCCTTGAAGTAGCTCTGCGCCGCCTCCGCGCGCGCCTTCTGCACGGCTTCGGCGCGGGCGCGATCGCGGGCGAGCGTCAAATCGGCCGGGTCGAGGCTGCCGACGATGGCGCGGGCGAGCGTCCCTTCCGGGCCGCTGTCGGCGGCTCGAAAGAACACCCAGGAGCCTTCGCGGAACCGGGTGATGAGGCCGGCTTCGGCCATGAGTTTCAGGTGGCGGCTGATGCGCGGCTGGCTCTGAGCTAAAATCTGAGTCAGATCCTTGACGTTCAGCTCGGCGCCCGCGAGCAAGGCCAGGATGCGCAGGCGCGTGGCCTCGCCCGCGCCCCGCAGCGCGGCAAGCGCTTGATCGGCGGAAAGACCCGGTATGGCCGCGCGGCTCTGATCGTGACCTGACATAAAGATATGTTTATATCTTCTCGCCAGATGGTGCAAGGGGGCGTCCGAGGGCGCGAAAACCTGCCGATTTCAAGCAATCTTGAACAGGCTCAGGCGTTCGCATGCGGTCCTTAGCTGCTAGGCTCCCTGCAAATCGACCGTCCCACCCGCCAAGAGGAAACATGACCGCAATACGCACCAGCCCCACTCGCCTGATTTTGTTGCTCGGATTTTTGGCGCTCGGTTCTCTCGCCACCCGCGCGGAGGAAGCGCCGGCGCAAGACGATCGCCTCAAGGCGGCTATCGCCGGCGACCACCGATCGGAGGAAAACAGAGCGCGCGACACATATCGCCACCCGTACGAGACGCTCACCTTCTTCGGCATCAGGCCCGACATGACGGTGGTCGAGATCTATCCGGGCCGGGGCTGGTACTCTGAAATTCTCGCGCCCTATCTCAAAGGCAGCGGCACGTTCTACGCCGCTCAGCGCCCGAGCGATCCGTCCTACGCGCCGGGTCAGAGGTCGCTCGAAGCCTTCAATCAGAAAGTGAAAGACGCGCCCGAGCTTTACGGCGAAGTGAAACGGACGACGCTAACCAAGGACGGCGACATCGCACCGGCAGGCTCCGCCGACCTCGTCGTCACCTTCCGCAATTTGCATAGCTTCATGGGATCGGGCACCGAGAACGAGGCCTTTGCCACGATGTTCAAGGCGCTCAAGCCGGGCGGCGTGCTCGGCGTCGTGCAGCATCGCGGCGATCCCAACGTGGAGCAGGACCCTAAAGGGGGCTCAGGCTACGTGAACGAGGAGTATGTGATCGCGTTGGCCAAGAAGGCGGGCTTCGAGCTCGCGGAGAAATCCGAGATCAACGCCAATCCGAAAGACACCAAGGACTATGCGAAGGGCGTGTGGACGCTGCCCCCCTCGCTTCGCCTCGGCGACGAAGACCGCGAGAAATACGAGGCGATCGGCGAGAGCGACCGCATGACCCTGAAATTCGTGAAGCCGGCGAGCTAAAGGTCAGAACGCGGCTTCGAGCATGGACGGACCTCAATCGGCCTGCCGGTCGCTTGCGGTGTAAACCGCCAATTGTGCGGCGAAGGCCCGTTTGTAGGCGGGACGCGCTTCGCCGCGGGCGACAAGTGCGGCCAAGTTCGGATATTCGTCCAGAATGCCCGATGATCTCAGCCGGAGCAGCACCGACACCATCATCAGGTCGCCGACGCTGAACCCGCCATCGAGCCAGTCGGCGTTGCCGAGGCGCGCGGAAAGTTGCTTCAACCGGTCGCGGGCGCGATTCTCGACCAGAGGCAGGCGCTCCTTACTCCAGGGTTTATCGCTCTCGAGAAGCGTGGCGGTTGCAAGTTCAAGGATCGGCGGCTCTACCGTGTTGAGCGCAGCGAACATCCATGCGATCGCGCGCGCCCGCGCATCGGCATCGTCCGGCAGCAAGCCCGCATGGCGCTCAGCGATATGGAGGACGATCGCCCCGGTCTCGAAGAGGGCGAGATCGCCTTCCTCATAGGTCGGGATCTGGCCGAAAGGATGAAGCGCCAGATGCGCGGGTTGCTTCATCGCCCGAAACGAAACAAGGCGAACTTCGTAGGGCTGGCCAACTTCTTCGAGCGCCCATCGCACGCGCGTATCGCGCGCCAATCCCCTGCCACCATCGGGCGACCGTTCAAAGGCGGTAATGGTGACGGTCATCGGCCACCATGCTCAGGCGCGGGCGAACTTCTTGTATTTGATGCGCTTCGGGACGATCGAGTCCTCGCCGAGGCGGCGCTTCTTGTCCTCCTCGTAGTCCTCGAAATTGCCCTCGAACCACTCCACGTGGCTGTCGCCCTCGAACGCCAGGATGTGAGTGGCGATACGGTCGAGGAAGAAGCGATCATGGCTGATGATGACGGCGCAGCCCGCGAAATCTTCCAGCGCCGCTTCCAGCGACGACAGTGTCTCCACGTCGAGATCGTTGGTGGGCTCGTCGAGCAAGATCAGATTCGCGCCTGATTTCAGCATCTTGGCGAGATGGACTCGGTTGCGCTCACCGCCCGAAAGCTGGCCGACCTTCTTTTGCTGGTCGCCGCCTTTGAAGTTGAACCAGCCAACGTAAGCGCGCGCGGGCACCTCGCGTTTGCCGAGCGTCACCACCTCCGCGCCTTCGGAGATCTCCTCGTAGACCGACTTCTTCTCGTCGAGAGCGTCGCGCGACTGGTCCACATAGCCGAGCTTCACCGTGTCGCCCACCCGGATGTCGCCGTCGTCCGGCGTCTCCTGGCCGACGATCATGCGGAACAGCGTGGTCTTGCCCGCGCCGTTCGGACCGATGACGCCGACAATGCCGCCCGGCGGCAGCTTGAAGGACAGATCGTCGATCAGGAGGCGCTCGCCGAAGGCCTTCTCAAGCCCCTCCGCCTCGATGACCACCTCGCCGAGACGCGGGCCCGGTGGGATGGTGATCTGCGTTTTCGCGGACTTGTCCTTGCCGGCCTCGGCCAGAAGCTCGTCATAGGCGCGGATACGTGCCTTGGACTTGGCCTGGCGGGCTTTTGGACTTGCGCGGATCCAATCGAGCTCGCGGGCGAGCGTGCGCTGCTTGGCCTCTTCCTGCCGGCCTTCGACCTCGAGACGCTTCTGCTTCTGCTCGAGCCAGGACGAGTAATTGCCCTTGTAGGGAACCCCCGCCCCGCGATCGAGCTCGAGCGTCCACTCGGTGATGTTGTCGAGGAAGTAGCGGTCGTGGGTCACCATGACGATGGTGCCGGGATAATCGCGCAAATGGTGCTCGAGCCAGGCGACGCTTTCCGCGTCGAGGTGGTTGGTCGGCTCGTCGAGCAGCAGAATGTCGGGCTTGGCGAGTAGGAGGCGGCACAGTGCCACGCGCCGCCGCTCACCGCCCGAAAGCTTCGCCACCTCCGCGTCGCCCGGCGGACAGCGCAGCGCCTCCATGGCCTGCTCCACCTGGGTGTCGAGGTCCCACAAATCGCCGGCGTCGATCTCGTCCTGAAGCTGCGCCATCTCATCGGCGGTCTCGTCGGAATAGTTCACGGCAAGCTCGTTATAGCGGTCGAGCTTCGCCTTCTTCGCCGCCACGCCCTCCATGACATTGCCCATGACATCTTTGCTCTCGTCGAGCTGGGGCTCCTGGGGCAGATAGCCGACGGCGACCCCGTCCGCCGCCCAGGCCTCGCCCACGAACTCCTTCTCGTCGCCCGCCATGATGCGCAAGAGCGTCGACTTGCCCGCGCCGTTGAGACCGACCACGCCGATCTTGGCGCCGGGAAGGAAGGCGAGCGTCACGTCCTTCAAGACCTGCTTCCCGCCGGGATAGGTCTTGTTGAGCTTGTTCATGACGTAGACGTATTGCGGGGTGGCCATGGGCGTCCGTTCGAGCTGTTCGGGTTCTAAGGAAATTTCGCTCGCGCTTTTAGCCAATCACGCGCGGTAACTCAATGTAGGAAGTAGACGGCAAGAGCGCAAAGACGGCGCTTAGAAGAGCTGCGGAAGGCGCGCTTTCAGCTTCCCGGCGAGCGCATCGAGGGGGTTCTCCTGGATCGGCTCGATTTCCGAGAGGGCCTGCGCAAAACTCTCCGGCGACAGTTGGGCGATTTGCAATACGCGGGACCAGCCGTTTTTCATGAGGAAGTCGCGATAGGCCTTCTCGTCCTCGTTGAAGCGGTGGCGCTTTGGCGCCACGCCAACCACGGGCAGCCGTGCCGAGACGGCCTCCGAGATCATGGAGCTTGAATCCTCGGTACAGACGATAGCCTCGGCTTGGGCGAAAATCTCCGGCAGCGTGCCGGGGCCGGCGGTGCGGAAATCGATGAACTTGGCAACGACGCTCTCGTCGTGCGCGAGCTCGGCGACGCGGTCGGCCACGTTGTCGGGGGTGCGGCGCGAGGTGGAGATCAGCCAGCGCGTGCCCCAGGCCTTCGAGACCTCCGCGGCGAAGCCCAAGAGCTTCTCCCATTCGCGCCTCGTGTAGTGGAAGCGTCCGGCGCGGCCCCCGACCAGAAGCCCGGCGATCTCAGGGCGCCGGTCCGGTCCGAAGCGCGGCACCACCTCAGGCCGCCCAAGCTCCTCGGGATCGAGGGAGGATGGCTTGAGCACGACGAGGTGCCTCTCGCTCGTGGCGTCGCGATCATACGAGGAGATGATCAGGCTGAAATTCTCCGGCTCCAGCCCGCGCAGCAGCGAGCCGCAGAAAATATTGGGGACGCCGAGCAGGCGGGTGACGCAGATATTGGGCATCTGGGTCTCGCCGCCGGCGGAGACCACGAGATCGGCCTCGGGCAGCGCTTCGGCATCGATGCGGTAGGCCATCCGCAGCATGCGCGGCGGATAGAATGACTTCGCGTTGATGCGCGCCCGCAGCCAGCGCGTCGGCACGATCCATTTGCGCTGCACCTCGATGCGCGTCACCTCGACGGGACGGAGGCGCGACAGTGCCGTAATCACGCCCTGAGCGATGTGGTAGTGCCCGGGCCTGGTGTCGGCGAGGAAGATGATTCTAAGCGGGGTCAACGCTGGCTTGGGCCTCGGCTTTAGATCTTGGCTTGGATCTTGGCTGGGATGGCTGCCAGCGTCATAGCCCAACCTTGGCGCTGGCTCCAAAGCTTCGTTTTCTGCGAAGCGCCGCGGCGCGGGTTGGCAAAGGGCTTGCGCCTCAGCAGTATTGACGGCAGGTGAAGAAAGAGAAGGAGCATCACGTGGCACCCGCAAAAGACCCTCATGCCGAATGGATCCTCAAGGCGATGGTGGCGGTGGCGGCCTCGGACGGGCGGCTCGATTCCCGCGAGGTCGGCCTCATCCAGCAGGTCTACAAGGACCAGTCGGGCCGGACGCTGACCGCCGATGAGATCGCCCGCGCGGCCGGCGACAACGCCGGCGGCGACATGCTCGCCAAGTTCGCCGCGGCCGCGGAGACGCTCGACCAGAACACCAAGGAAGAGATGATCCGCTCGGCCTATCTGGTGCTGCTCGCCGACGACAGAATCGCGGGCGAAGAGCGCAAGAAGCTTCAGGACCTGTCCCACGCCCTGAAGATCCCGGAAATCCATTTCGGTGCGATCTTGGAGGACTTGGCGATCTGGCTCGCCAGGCAGAAAAGCTAAGGGCCACCTTGCCGAAGCCCGCCGGGACCGACTAGTTTCTGCCCGCTATTCCAGTCCGCCGCCCGCGCGCGCCTCAAGGCCGATGATCCTCTCGCACAAGCATAAGTTCATCTACATCAAGACGCGCAAGACGGCCTCGTCGAGCATCGAGGCGATGCTGTCGCGGATCTGCGGTCCCGAGGACGTGATCACGCCGACCACCGACCGGTTGATGACGGGCGAGCGCATGCCGCCGCAAAACTTCCGGCTCGACCACCCGCTCGTGCCGAAGCGCTCGCTGCTGCGCCGGTTTCTGCTGCGACCTGAGCGCGTCTATCACCCGACGATCGGCTTTTACGAGCACATCCCCGCGTGGCGCATCAAGGCCTATGTGGGCGAGGAGATCTGGAACAGCTATTACAAGTTCACCTTCGAGCGGAACCCCTGGGACAAGCAGATCTCCTGGTATTTCTACAAGACCAAGAGCAAGGCACAGCGCCCATCCTTCGAGAGCTTCATGGCCGACAAGGAGAAGGCGTGCGTGGAGAACTACTCGCTCTACACCACCGACGGCGAGATCGCGGTGGACTTTCTCGGCCGCTACGAGACGCTCGGCGACGACCTCGCCCATGCGCTGAAGGAGATCGGCATCGAGAATGCGGCGCCCCTGCCCGAGCTCAATGTCTTTGGCAGCCGGGGCGATTACCGGAAGCTCTATACCGACAAGACGCGCAAGCTCGTCGAGGACTGGTACGCGCCCGAGATCGAGGCATTCGGCTACGAGTTCTAGGCCAGCTTGCCCTAATACACTTTTCCCCGCATCCGCTTGGCGTAATAGCGCACATCCTCGCGCGCCCGCATCATGTGATAGCGGAGGGTGTCGGCCGGACTACGCTGCCAGGTCTTGAAGCCGGCGCGTGCCGTGCGCAACGTGCGTACGGGGTGCAGCGCGCCGAAATGCTTGCCGATGCGCGCCCGCCACCAATCATGGGGCTTCAGCGTGACATGCAGGTTCCGTCCGTCGGGCAGCAAGCGCTTGGCCGGCGCGGTATCCACGACGATCAACGCGTCGCGGCACATGGAGCGCATGTCGGCCAGCACGTCGTCGAGGTCGGGTTCCTCGATATGTTCGAGCACGTCGATATTGATGAGGAGATCGGCCTTCACCTTCGGCTTCTCGACGAAGGCGGGGATCGCCGGGTCGTAGCGGTAGAGATCGAGCGGATAGCCGAGGTCGAGCCGGTCGACCAGAACGCTCTGCCCGCAGCCATAATCGATCACGGATCGAGGCTTGAGGAGCTGGATCTCCGGGCGCAGCAGGCGCAGGCTCTTGAGCGACGTGTTGCCATAGGTCCCAGTCGCATGGATCTGCGCGTACGCCTCGATAAGCTTGCTGTTCCCGGCCATTTTTATCTGCTCCCGCGCCAGCCTTGCCCGGCCAGCGCGGGCAGGTGCAGGCGCGGAAGAACATCCCTTCGTTCGCGTTCGTTCCTAGCTACTATGAAAAGAGGCCGGCCTGCCTCGATACTACCCAAAATGTCGCTATGCCTTCCGCGGGGTCGCCTTCCTAGCCCCTAGGAGCAGAGAAGCTGACTCGCGGAAGCCTTGCCGGAACCCGGGCCAAACGCTTAGTTTCTGGCCGCAATCAGTCGAGCCGAAGCGCGACCAGGGCCTATGATCATCTCGCATAAGCATAAGTTCATCTTTCTCAAGACGAAGAAGACAGCGGGCACGAGCATCGAGGTGGCCCTGTCGTCGCTTTGCGGCGATGAGGATGTGCTCACACCTCTGGTCGAGACCGACGAGCGCCTTCGCGCCGGCATACGCGGCCCGCAGAATTGGCGGCAGCATGGCTGGTGGCAGAGTCCGCGTCCCATTTGGAAGCGCCGTATATTAAGGGCCGCGCCCCAGGATCATGGCTTCTACAACCACATGACGGCTGGGGCGGCGAAGGCCCTCATCAATGACGACCAATTGTGGCACAGTTATTTCAAGTTCGCCTTCGACCGGAACCCTTGGGACCGCGAGGTCTCCTACTACCACTACTGCTATCGCGGCGCGGATGCGCGACCGTCCTTCGATCGCTTCATCGCGACCGACCGGCGGGCGCGCCTCAACAACTACGAGATCTATTCGATCGGCGGCGATGTCGCGGTCGACTTCGTGGGACGCTATGAGACGCTCGAGGACGATCTAAAACACGCACTTTCTCACGTGGGCCTGTCCGCCGCTCCCTCGCTCCCGCGCGCCAAAGGCGATATCAGAAAGGAGCAGCGGAGCTATCAGGAGTACTACACACCGGAAACACAGCGCCTCATCGGCGAATGGTATCGTCCTGAGATCGCGCTACTCGGCTACGAATTCTGATCCGGCATGATTATCTCGCACTCACATCGCTTCATCTTCATCAAGACCAACAAGACGGCCGGCACCAGCATCGAAGCGGCGCTGACGTCGCTTTGCGGCGGACGAGCCGTGATCACGCCCTTCCGCGCCGATAACGAACCCTATCGCGCAGGCCGCGGTCCTCAGAACTATCGGATTGAGCATCCCGCGAAACCCAAACGCCCCTGGTGGCGGACGCTGTTCGGGCGCCCGGAACGCTACTGGCATCCCAGCGTCGGCTTCTACGAGCACATGCCCGCGTGGCAAATCCGTAAGTATGTCGGCGAGGACGTTTGGCGCAGCTATTACAAATTCGCCTTCGATCGCAATCCGTGGGACCGGCAGGTCTCCTGGTATCACTACAAGACAAAAAGCAAACGCCGGCGCCCGAGCTTCGAGCGCTTCATGCGCAGCCGCACCGCCTTCGTTCGGAATTACGAGCTTTATGCGATCGACGGTACGGTTGCGGTCGACTTCGTCGGACGCTTCGAAACTCTGAGTGAGGATCTTGCGTCGGTCATGCAGACTGTGGGCGTCGAGACAGAACTCGCCCTGCCGAAGACAAACGTCTCGGAGTCCGGAGACTATCGCAGCTACTACACGCCGGATCTGCGAGATCGCGTGGCGGAATGGTATGCGCCGGAGATCAAGCTATTAGGCTATGCGTTTGAGTAGGAAGCGGCGGGCCCAAGGGGGCCCGCCGCGGAAGCTCGCTTACTGCTCGCAGCTCGCGGTATCGACATTCCAGGTGCCGCCCGCCGCCTCGCAGTCGGCCTGGGTGTCGCCGGCGAAAGCGGGGCTGGTGACGGCAAGCGCGGACGCGATGGCAAGCATGGAAACGAAATACTTCATGGTCATACCCTCTGTTTGACACCTGCGACGATGCAAGGCGCATCACTAACCACCACTGGCGGGCTGCGTTCCCAACTGATGCAAACTAAGGCAGCTTGCCCTTGAATTACCCAAAGTATGGTTGGCTCACCGCCGTTCCAGTTTCGGCATGGCGGTCTCCACAGCCTAAAGGCGGGCGAGGTTTGTCGAGGTTGGTTGTGGATGCTGCAGCGGCCTCAAAAGGGCCGGCGTGGTTTCCCGCATTTCTCAGACGCTGCAGGGAAACGATGGAGCGGCGGGCCCGGATCTAACCGTG
>MRWG01001174.1_pt1 | contig 40010 bp, 31 predicted proteins | sample 1013341 | NCBI WGS metagenome assembly MRWG01 (sample SAMN06117577, study PRJNA244670) | biofilm metagenome | biome: Water; feature: Cathode Biofilm; material: Biofilm; isolation source: microbial consortium enriched at the cathode of a solar microbial fuel cell | place: USA: District of Columbia ... | reverse complement strand
GTTCCCAGGCTGATGGCCGCAACGGAGATGAGGACCACGAATATCGTCACCGGCGTGATGCCCGATCCGGCAAGGTCGAGTTTCGGACCAAGAACGAAGGCAAGACCAATCGCTCCGATGGCCATGGCGAGCCAGTGTCTGCGGGAAATGGTTTCGCCAAGCAAAGCCACCGCGATGAGCGCGGTCAGTACGGGTTGAAGACCGACAATGATCGAGGACGCTCCAGCCGGCATGCCCTGTTTGATTGCCCAGAACACACCACCGAGATAGATGCCGTGAACCAGCATGCCGGTGAAGATGCAATGGGCAATGGCAGCGGGATCTTTCGGCCAGGACTTCGACAAGAACATCGCCAGCAGAATCAGCACCGGCAAAACCGCAACGAAGCGGACCGTCAAAAACACCATCGGATCGATGTAGGGCGCGCCGAGTTTAGAACCGACGAAGCCCGTAGACCACAGCAAAACAAAAATGGCCGGTGCGGCTCTGGCGAGGAGATTCAATTGCAGCCTCAATGACAAAGTCGAAGATGACGCAAGGTTAGATTGCGTCGAGTCGGTGGGGTTACACGCATGTTAACCGTAAGTTGGCATTTATAGTCAAATATACGGCGCAAACATGAGTGTTCGAACGTTCTGTCGTGAAAGAAACGCAGGCCAGAAGCGCGAACACTTCCAGATCGATCAACTCATGGATGTAAACATCGACCCCGATGGCACATCCGTTGATCCAGGGGACATACGCTGGTGGCCTTCAGATCTCAATCACCTTTTCGGATCTTCGCGAATTTGTCAGTCAAAGCCAGAATTCTGGCCTTGAGCCTTTTCACCATTGTTGGGCTCCTTGCGATCGGCGGTGTCTTCTTCTGGAGCCAGGGTGAGCTCAATTCGGCCTTCGCGCGCATGAGCAGCAGTTCGACACTGGCCGGACAGGTCAGCACACTGTCGGAAAGCGCCGCGGCGCTGCGCTCGATTGAAGAGCGTTACCACAGCACGCCATCCGTCGAGACGTTCCAGAGTTTCAACGCCAAGCTTGAAGAAGCCAGCGCAGTTCTGGAGACGATCGCAACCAACCCGGCAGCAGCGGCCTACGCTTCGGAAATCGCCGACGTCAAGGATACGCTGGAAGGCACAAGAGGTGCTTTCGAGATGCTGGACACTGCCCAGCAGATGATCGGGTATGACTCTACGCAGGGCTATCTGGCGGGGCTCAACGAATATGCAGGGGCGGTCAAGCATCGCCTGTCGGAAGAGATGAAATTCGGCGGCGGGCCGGATTTCGAAAAGCTGGCCCGCGCGATCCTGGCCGTTCAGCTGGCGGAACGGGAGTTCACGCTCAACAATACCGAGGCGGCGCTGGAAGTTTTCCAGGGCGAGTTCAACGATTTCGAAAAGCTCTTGAAGAAAGTCTACATCTCCGACGCCATCAAGGCGGAGCTGGCCGACAACATGGCCAAATACAAGACGACTTTCGACGATTACACAGTCGCCAAGACAGAGCGGGGCGAGCATTCGAAACTGCTGGAAAACCTGTTTGAACTTGTTCCGCCGCACATCGCTTCCCTCAGCGAAGCCGCCAACACCACTCAAGGTGAAGCCGCCGGTCAGCTTGAGATGGCCCGGTCGATCGCAACCTATGCAATCGGCGGGGCTATCGTGGTTCTGCTTCTGCTGCTTCCGGCCATCGCGCTTGTGATCGGCCAATCGGTGGCGCGTCCGCTGGCGCGTCTGCAGTCGGCCATGGAAGCCCTTGCCAGCGGCCAGACCGACCTCGACCTGCCGGACGACAGTGGCAGCACCGAGCTTGCTTCGATGAGCCGCACGGTTCAGGTCTTCCGTGACAACGCGGTCGAGCGGGCTGAACTTGCGGCCTCGCAGGATCAGGAAAACCGGCGGCGCGAAGAACGCGTTGCCCGTCTCGATACACTGATCGGCCGGTTCGAGGGGACCGTGTCCGCAGCACTCGACAGTCTTGACCGAGCCAACGGCGAACTGCGGCAGACGTCCCAGTCGATGGAACAGTCGGCCGACGATGTTGCCAACCAGTCCGGGGAAGCAGCCGAAGCGGTGCGCACGGCGGCGGAAAACGTCACTTCCGCAGCTCATTCCGCGGAAGAGCTTGCCGCGTCCATCGCCGAGATCGCCGGCCAGGCCAACAAGTCGACGGAAGTGGCCCAGCAGGCGGTGCGGAGTGCATCTTCAACGGTTGCCACCATGCAGGAACTTTCCAGTGCGGCAGACCGGATCGGCGAAGTCATGGGGCTGATCCGCGACATTGCCAACCAGACCAATCTGCTGGCGCTGAACGCGACCATCGAGGCTGCCCGCGCGGGCGAAGCAGGCAAGGGGTTTGCGGTGGTTGCTGCCGAAGTGAAGCAGCTTGCCGACCAGACCTCGAAAGCCACCGAGGATATCGCGACCCAGATCGAGGCCATCCAGGGGTCTTCCGGTCAGGCGGTCCAGGCGATCGAGGACGTCAACCGGATCATCTCCGACATGGAGGGCCTTGCCTCGGCTGTGGCGTCGGCCGTGCAGCAGCAGGACGAAGCCGTTCAGGCGATCTCGCACAACGTTTCCAGTGCCTCGGCGCGGTCCGAACAAGGGGTGTCGAGCATGGAGGCCGTCGGTTCGGCTGCCGAGCTTGCACGGTCCAACGGTTCCGAAGTGGAGCACCTCGCAGAATCGCTTGGCGAGCAGGGCGCGTTGATCCGGCAGGAAGTTGCGGAATTCCTGCAAGGCGTGCGCAGCGCCTGATCCCGATCCGGACCGCTTGAAACAAAGAAAATCGAAAAAACGCCGTGTCCGCACCGACGCGGCGTTTCGCCATTCTGGCGGCCTGCGTTTCTTCGTGCTAGCCATGCACTCAAACGATCGGCCGGCACACCATCCGCCGGACCGGCCAAGCGCAAAGAGGGCGAAGCGGAATGCAGGAAGACATCGTCATCATCGGAGCAGGACAAGCCGGAGCCCAGGTCGCCCAATCCCTGCGGCAGGGCGGATTTGAAGGCCCGCTGCGGCTGATCGGCGACGAACCGCATCCTCCCTATCAAAGACCGCCGCTTTCCAAGAAGTTCCTGGCCGGCGAGATCGGCGCCGAAGGCTTGTGGCTGCGCCCGCCGGCTTTCTTCACCACCAACAATATCGACCACATTCCCAATACCAGAGTGGTTGCGATCGACCGTGGCGCGAAGCGCCTGACACTGGCAAACGGCGATACGCTGCCGTATGGCAAGCTGGTTCTGGCAACGGGCACCAATGCCCGGCTGCTGACGCTGGAGGGTGCGGACAAGAAGGGCGTGGTCACGCTGCGCTCGATTGCCGATGTCAACGTGATCCGGGACATTCTGCAAAAAAGCAGCAATGTCGCCATCATCGGGGCCGGGTACATCGGTCTTGAAGTCGCTGCCGTCGCCAAAAGCCTGGGCAGGTCGGTCACCGTAATCGAGGCGCAGGATCGTCCGATGAAGCGCGTGGTCAGCCAGGCGGTCTCCGACTATTTTTCCGGCCTGCACAAGGCCCGTGGCATCGAATTGCGCCTGAATACGGGCATCGAGGCAATCGAGGGTGGTGACAGTGTCACCGGTGTCCGGTTGTCGACAGGCGAGACGGTTCCGGCGGAGCTGGTTCTGGTTGCCGTCGGTGCAGAGCCCAATGATCACCTGGCCGCAGAGGCGGGCCTGGAGGTCGATAACGGGATCCTGGTGGATGGATGCGGCCAGACCAGCGATCCTGACATCTTCGCGGCGGGTGACTGTACGCGTTTCTATTCCAACCGCTACCAGCGGTCCGTGCGCATGGAAAGCGTCCAGAACGCCATCGACCAGGCAAAGGCGGTTGCCCAGGCGCTGCTGGGTCAGGAAGTCGATTACGACCCGTTGCCGTGGTTCTGGTCCGATCAGTACGACATCAAGCTGCAGATCGCCGGTCTGTCGGAAGGGTATGACGACACAAAGGTCGTGGGTTCGACCGACGACAGCAAGTTCTATGTCGCCTACCTGCACGATGGCCGGCTTATCGCCGTCGACAGCATCAATTCACCGCGCTCGCACATGATGGCCCGCCGGGTAATCGGTGAGCCGTGGCGTGATGATCTGCTGCCGGAAGCCTGAACAACAGGTTTCGATTGGATAGGTGCCGGCGGGCAACAGGAGGGCGAAGCACTTCCATTGTCCGCGGTTAGCGCCTGCTGTTATTCGACCTTGCCGAATTTCTCCATGAAATAGGCGGTCATTTCCTTGTTGCGGTCGTACTGGTGCACGATGGCATAGGGCTGCTTGTCGAAGGTTTTGACCAGCCCGTCCTCGAACACCGGCACGGTTTCCCGCGGCATGCAGAACCCCGGCGCGTCCGGACCGACATTCGCACTGACCGCGTGCAGCAGCCAGGGAACCTGCCAGTTCACCTTCTCGGCCTTTTCCTTCCAGCCGCAAAAGGTCAGCAGCTGGTTGAAGGCGGCCTGATCACCGCTGCGTTTGGTCTGGTCGAAGTAATAGACCGCCAGCATGAAATCCATCATCGCCTCGTAGCGGCCGGCGAAATAGCCAGCGCAGCACACGGGAACCTTGGCCACACGGTCATAGGCGTGGCGGCCGTAGGTTTTCAGGACGTTCCGGCGGTTCCAGGGGTCTTCATGGGTGATGCTTTCCTCACCGATGAGGAGATCCTTGCCCGGAGCAAGGTTTTCTTCCATCCAGGCGAACGGGTCCGACTGGAAGATGACGTCCCGGGCATCCGAGAACGCGACGAAGCGCACAGGTTCGCCAAGCGCATCGAGATGCTGTTTCACCAGGTGACTGGCATGGAAGAAGCGCCGGTCGTAGATCTTGTCCTTGAAGCGCAGGACGCGCTTGTTCCAGGTCCAGCGCCTGTCGGTGTAAAGCTTGCCGCCATCGGTATGGTCGGCGATTTCTTCCCGAAGCTGCGAGTAGGAATAGCGCTTCTTGCCGGCGTCATGATCGAAGGTGATGACGAGCGAGCCCATGTGCTTCATGTAATCAACAAGGGCTTCGCTGACATTGTAAGCCACCGCGACTGTCCGGCCGCGATACCCCGTTGCCTTCAGGGAATTGTACCAGGCAGCCATGTGTTTCGGCTCATAGCCCGACACCGCCGTGACGATGACATCGTTGGCTGCTGACATTTCGGCTGACATGCGTGCTCCGGCTCGGTTCATACAGGCCCCGCCGTCCGACCGGCCGGGTTTCGGCCTGCTACCTATCCCAAACCGCGCCGGGGGGCCAGATCACGGGGAAATTTTCTGGAGTTCCAGATGTTGGTTCGCGTCAGCAGCCAGCGTTCTGAAGGATGAGCCGGGTCACTTCCTTGGGCAGTTCCAGATGCAGCATGTGACCGGTTCGTTCGAAAATGTGCGTGGCAACGACGCCCGGCAGCTTGTGGGCCTGGCGCGTCGGCAGGACACGATCCTGTGTGCCCCAGAGGACCTTGATCGGTATGGGCAGGGCTGCCAGTTCGTCGCGCGGCAGGGTCTTTTGAACGCTGCCGTCGATGATCTCGTCCGCGATTGCCTCCAGTGTCGCGGCCGCGCCCGGGCGCGCGCGGCTTTCGGCGGCCGTCCTGGCGAGGAATTTCGGCAGTTTGAACTCCCAGCCGAAGAACTGCTCCAGCAGGGTTTCCATGGTGTCGGCATCCGTTGCGGCCGCATAGCGACGCAGCAGGCGGTGATTGATTTCGGAGCCGAAGCCGCCCGGTGCCAGCAAAGTGAGGCTGGCCACCAGATCAGGATTGCGCAGGGCAATCAGCGCGGCCACTGCGCCGCCCATGGAATGGCCGACCAGATGGACCTTCGTCAGCTCGAGCGCTTCCAGAGACTGCCCGACAGCTTTTGCGGAAACCCCCGCATTGCCAATCCGCGGCCAGTCCAGCGCCTCGCCGTGCCCCGGCAGGTCGAACGCTATGGAGCGTTTCTTCGAGGCCAGTGCCGTCTGTATGTTGAGCCAGGTTTGCCGGTCGCCACCGAAGCCGTGCAGGAGCACAACCGGAGCGCCGTTGTCAGGGCCGGTGGCTTCCTGGTCTCTGAAAGGCAGATGGGAAGGGGCGTCGGGACGTAGATCGGTCATGTCGGTCTTTGCTTGTCGGTGGGCTGAGGAAATACCTGCCGGACGGGAGGCGTTCAGAAAAGCCGGTCCAGGGTAAACAGGGGCTGGGGGTCGGTGAAGCCGTTCAGTTCGAACGACCCGGCCGGTTTAGATCTTTCGCTGGCGAAGCGGGCGACGTCTTCTGTCATCAGAACGTCGGCGCCGACGGTCTTGGTGAGGCTTTCGATCCGTGCAGCCGCATGGACCGTCTGGCCGATCACCGAAAAGGTGAGCCGGTGCGGAACGCCAATATTGCCGAACATGACGGAGCCGACGGACAGGGCGATGCCCGCCTTGAGAACGTGTGGCAGCGCCGGGTCGGCGTTGATCGCTTTCAGACGGTTCCGGCTTTCATCCGCGGCCGACAGTGCCTGTGCGACCGCCTTGTCCAGGCTTTGCGCGCCTATGGGAAAGACGCCCAGAACGGCATCGCCGATAAAATCGAGCACTTCGCCGCCTTTTGCCAGGATAGCACCGGCTGTCGCGTCGAAATAGGTGTTCAGAAACGAAAGGTAGGCATCGGGACCAAGCAGTTCCGCAATCGCGGTCGAATTGCGCATGTCGCTGAAATAGATCACCGCATCGACTGTCTGGCCGTCGCCATGGCGGATCTGGCCGCTGAGCACCTTGTTGCCGGCGATCTTGCCGAGATACGTCTCTGCGATCGTCTGGTTGATCTGCCCCTGAATGGTGGCGCGCGCGGCCAGGGCAAAGCGTTTTTGAATGTAGCGGATTGCGGTCAGGGCATCGTCGGAGAAGCCGTCGGTTTCCCGCGTTGCCCAGCTGATCACGATGCCGGAGGTGGCGATCTGGTCCTTGATGGTCGGCAGGTCGAATTCGGTCGCGATGACGATGTAATCGGAGTACCCGCTTTCCTTCAGCCGAACGAGCAAGGGAAACTCGAGCGGGGCATTGGCATTCGTGAGGCGCCGTCGCAGGACGGATTCCTGGTTGACCAGCACGGCACGGACGGGGCTTTGCAGCCACTCGTCTGTTTCTTCGGCATTGTGGGCAATCTGCTCGCGCTGGATTTCGGTGCCGTTTTCCCAGATGGCGGCTTCCGCCTCGATCAGGGGATGAAGGGTCGACCAGCCGATCATGGCGCGGTCCACAGGAACCTCGCATGCGCGCAGGCGCTCGCACATCTCTCCGAACATCGACCCCAGATCGGGCGAGCCAAGAGACTGGTCGATCAACCAGTCTTCCACGCCGTCGATTTCCGCCATACTGATCATGGCGCCAAGTTAGTGTTGTTTTCGTCCGGTTTCCAGACGGCTTGTGCCAGCGTTTGCGATTAATTCGCCGGTTCGAAAACCACCTTGCCAGGCGGGACGATGACCCAGTTGACCGTGACGTCGGGAATGCTGCCGGAGGTCTGGTAGGCGAACGTTCGCGACCCTTCGCGGACAGCATCCGGATAATAGCGGCGGATTTCCTCAATCGGTGTTTCCCGGTCGCCTCGCCAGACGATCATCAGACCCTTTTCCTGGACATCCTTAGGGTCAATCCAGGGGCTGAGGGTCCGGTCATGCAGATAAAACATCGACGGGCGGCTGGCGGCCTGTGTGGTGACGTTGGCTGCCGACCACATATCGCCGGCCACATAGGCAAGATCGGTGCCCATGCGCTCCTTCCAGACGCGTGCCATGTCTTCGGCGATCGCCTTGCCGGGATAGTGGAGCCGGGTCTGCTTGTGTTTCCAGTGCGGCTCCAGAACCGCCTGCCCGAACAGGATGCCCAGGAAAATCGCCTGGATCGCAACGGCGGCAACGAAGGCGCGGGCGGGAAAGGGCCAGAGTTGCGGTAGTGCCAGAAACCGCACCGCCAGGATGCCGGACAGCACGAACATGGGCGTGCCCCACATGTGTTCGAACTCGTTGCCGGTAACGGCTGATGCAATCAGAACAACTGCAAGCGGCAGAACGGCAAACCAGAGCAGAAAGCGGTCGGAAGGTGTGGCCAGGGGCGTGGCCGCTTCGCGCCTGCGCAGTCGAACCTGTTTCAGGCCGTGCCAGCCAAGACCGGCCAGAAGCACAAGGAACAGGCCGGCGTGATTGCCGATCTGAGCTGCCAGGAAGTTCAGCGGATTGAACAGATGGTCGACAAAACCGTCTGCCGGATTGCTGCGGCTGGCGGCGTAACGCAATGTCAGGAAATCCGTTTCCAGAAGCCATGCCGCGTGTGGCACCAGCAGGGCAAGGCAGACGGCTATCGTCACCCAGGGGCCCGGGCGCAGGATATGCCGCCGGGCATCGGCGAAGACCAGCGCGTAAAGTCCGATTGCACCGATCAGGAGCAGCACGAAATATTTCGTGTAAAGGCCGAAGGCGGCGAGGGTGCCAAGCAGGACCCAGTCGAGCAGGCGGCCTTTGTCCACTGCCCGGTGAAACAGCAGCATCATGCCTGCCCAGATGGGGATCTGCAGGATGTTCGGGTTGAATTCCGGCAGGGGCAGCGTGAAGTAGAAGGTTACGCTGGTCAGCACGAGAGACCAGAAGGACTGCTGGCCTGAAAGTCCGAGACGGCGAGCGAGCCGCCAGATGAACAGATAGCCAAGGGCAACCGAAAGCGCGCTCAGCCAGTACCCGCCACTGAGGCCTCCCGTGAGACGATAGGTGAGCTCCAGAAGCCAGGCCTGCATCGGTGGATGTTTGGTATATCCGAGCTGAAGTTCCCGGCCCCAGGCAAAGCCTTCAACCACGTCGAGTGGCGGGTTGGGAAAGGTCAGGGCCGGTATCAGGGCATAAAGCAGGCAGAGGCCGCCAGCGTAATAGAGGGCCGCCCTTGAAGGAGCGTTTTCGATCAGACGTATCAAGGGTCAGGTCTCGGCTGGATGGTGCGAGAAGGCCCAGAGCCGGGCTCCGGCAAAGGAAAGGGCTGGCACGATCGCGATGGAAAACAGGAGGCCGATGAGATCAGGCCAGGGGGTCAGCGTCAGCCACAGGGCCAGAACGGTGGTGTTCAGCAGGAAGCCGGAGACGGCAATCACCAGGAACCGCACCATGCTTCTGATTGCGGTGCCCTTCCGGCGCAGGTGCGAGAAGCTCCAGAAATAGTGACCGGTGAAAGAGACACAGAAGGCGACCAGGAAGCCGCAGATATTGGCCGGATAGGCCGGAAGCATTCCAGATTGCAGCAGGCTGCCCGCCACAATGGCATGGGTCAGCGTCGCCAGCACGCCGATCACGGCGAATTTTCCGGCGGCAGCGGTTTCCGTCTTCAGCTTGCCATGGCGAATTTCAGGCGCCATTGGCGGCGTCGTCCGTTTGCTTTGCGGATGGAGGTGTGTTGCCGCCTTCGATGACATCCTGAACGATGAAGACCGGCCGCTGTTTCGCTTCGTTGAAAAGCCGCGCCACATATTCGCCGATCATGCCGATCGACAGCAGTTGCACACCCGAGAAGAACAGAAGCGCGACCATCAGCGATGCGTAGCCCGGGAGATCGATGCCTTCGATGAGGACGCGTAGCGTCAGATAAAGCGCATAGGTGAAGGCGCCGACAGAGATCAGGGCGCCGCCATAGAACCAGACCCGTAGCGGCAGCGTTGTGAAGCCCGTGAGGCCGTCCAGCGCAAAGTTCCAGAGCTTCCAGTAATTGAACTTGCCAGCCCCCGCGAGGTCGACCCTGAGGCCGTAGACGACATCATAGCCCGCGCGCCATCCGTCCAGCATCTGCAGAATGAGCTCCGGCGGGTCCTGCAGGTCAGCATCGATGATGACACCGATGTCTCCTTTCGCCGCCTCGAGCCCTGCGGAAAGAGCAGCTTCCTTGCCGAAATTGCGGGAAAGGCCCAGAAGCCGTCCCGGCAGGCCGTTTGCAAGCTCCTCCGACAGGATGTCCGCGGTCCTGTCACGGCTGCCGTCATCTATGAAAACATATTCGTAACGAAGGCCGCTTCGCTCGAGCACCGGCCGGGTCGCCCGCAGGAAGTGGAGGATGACTTCCTCTTCGTTAAAGACCGGTACGATGACGCTGAGCAGCGGTGCCTGCGGGCGGGCGTTTTCCCGCCGGGTGACATAGACAGTGTTAGCCGCTTTGGTGTGCATGAACATTCGTTAGCCGGTTGAAGTCGGCGGCAACCTGCCGGAATTTCACGAAAAAGGCCAGCCCTTTGACGAGGCTGGCCTTCTTGATGGTCAATTGTTCAGACTGCCGTCAGACAAGCACGCCGTGGCAGTGCTTGAACTTCTTGCCGGAGCCGCAAGGGCAGGCCTCGTTGCGGCCGACCTTGCCCCAGGTCGCAGGGTCTTCCGGGTCACGCTGCGCCGGAGGTACCGGAAGCTGGGCGTCCGCCATGGCCATCTCGTCTTCCCCGGTCAGGGGATTGATGTGATGAGCATGCATTTCCGGCTCGGCCGGCATCTGCGGTGCCTGTTCCGTTACCAGTTCGACCCGCATCAGCTGCGCGGTCGTCATCTGGCGCAGCTGGGTCAGCATGGATTCAAACAGCGTGAACGCTTCGGTCTTGTATTCCTGCAGCGGGTCGCGCTGGGCGTAACCACGGAAGCCGACGACAGACCTCAGGTGATCGAGATTGGCCAGGTGCTCGCGCCACAGGTTGTCGAGCGTCTGCAGCAGCACGGCCTTTTCGACCTGACGCATGATGTCCGGGCTGTATTTGGCGACCTTCTGCGCCATGCCGGCGTCGGCCGCCTTGCGCAGGCGATCCTTGACCTCTTCGTCGGCAATACCTTCCTCGGCCGCCCAATCCTTGATCGGCAGATCCAGGTTCAGATACTTGCGGACTTCTTCCTGAAGGCCTTCGGTATCCCACTGCTCCGGATAGGCGCGCTCGGGAATATGCGCGGATACAAGATCGTCGATCACGTCGTGACGCATGTCGGAAACCGCGTCCTGGATCGCTTCACTGTCCATCAGCTCGATACGCTGATCGAAGACCACCTTGCGCTGGTCGTTCATCACGTCATCGAATTTCAGCAGGTTCTTGCGGATGTCGAAGTTGCGTGCCTCGACCTTCTGCTGAGCTTTTTCAAGTGCCTTGTTGATCCATGGGTGGATGATGGCTTCGCCTTCTTCCAGTCCGAGTTTCTGCAGCATGGAATCCATGCGCTCGGACCCGAAGATGCGCATCAGGTCATCCTGCAGGGACAGGAAAAACTTGGAATGGCCCGGGTCGCCCTGGCGGCCGGAACGGCCACGCAGCTGGTTGTCGATGCGGCGGCTCTCGTGACGCTCGGTGCCGATGACATAAAGACCGCCGGCCGCAAGCGCCTTCTGCTTCATGTCCTCGACTTCGGCGCGGATCTGCGCTTCCCTGGCGCTGCGCTCTTCGCCTTCCGGCATGTCGCCCAGTTCCATGGCGATCTGCATGTCGGCGTTGCCGCCGAGCTGAATGTCCGTACCGCGGCCGGCCATGTTGGTGGCAATGGTCACGGCACCCGGCAGACCGGCCTGGGCAACGATGAATGCTTCCTGCTCGTGGTAGCGCGCGTTGAGAACCGCGAAGACCTTGGTCTTGCCGCCTTCGTTCTTCTGCGCGGCGGCAAAGGCAGCCGGATCGCTGAGATCGATCTGCTTGTAGCCGTGCTTCTTGAGCATCTCGGCAAGATATTCGGACTTCTCGATCGACGTGGTGCCGACCAAGATCGGCTGGGCGCGCTGCTTGCAGTCGTCGATCAGCTTGACGATGGCCTGGAATTTTTCCTGAACGGTCCGGTAGACCTCGTCGTCGTCATCGATACGCTTGACGGAAACGTTGGTCGGAATCTCGACCACTTCCAGCTTGTAGATGTCGGCGAATTCGTCGGCTTCGGTGGACGCGGTACCGGTCATGCCGGCCAGCTTGCCGTACATGCGGAAATAGTTCTGGAACGTGATGGAGGCCAGCGTCTGGTTTTCCGGCTGGATGCGCACTTTCTCGCGGGCTTCCAGGGCCTGGTGCAGGCCTTCGGAGAAACGGCGGCCCGGCATCATGCGGCCGGTGAACTCGTCGATGATGACCACTTCGTCGTTGCGGACGATGTAATCCTTGTCGCGCTGGAACAGCTTGTGCGCCTTCAGCGCCTGCTGCAGATGGTGCACGATGGCGACGTTCTCGACGTCATAGAGCGAATCGCCTTTCAGCAGGCCGGCTTCGCCCAGCAGCTTTTCCAGCTTCTCGTTACCGGCTTCGGTGAAGGTGGTCGAACGCTGTTTTTCGTCGAGCTCGTAATCTTCTTCAGTCAGATGCGGAATGAAGGCGTCGACCGAATTGTAGAACTCGGAGCGATCTTCCAGCGGACCGGAAATGATCAGAGGCGTACGGGCTTCGTCGATCAGGATCGAATCCACTTCATCGACGATGGCATAGGCATGTCCGCGCTGAACCATGGACTGGCGGTCATGCTTCATGTTGTCGCGGAGATAATCGAAGCCGAATTCGTTGTTCGTGCCGTAGGTGACGTCAGCGGCGTAGGCTGCCCGGCGTTCCTCGTCGCTCAGGCCGTGGGTGATACAGCCGACGCTGAGGCCGAGGAATTTGTAGACCTGACCCATCCAGTCGCTGTCGCGCTGTGCCAGGTAGTCGTTGACGGTAACGACGTGAACGCCGTTACCGGTCAAGGCGTTGAGATAGACCGGGGCGGTCGCCACAAGTGTCTTGCCCTCACCGGTGCGCATTTCTGCAATCTGTCCGGAATTGAGGACCATGCCGCCGATGAGCTGCACGTCGTAGTGTCGCTGACCAAGTGCCCTGCGGGCCGCTTCGCGGACGGTGGCGAACGCGGGAACCAAGAGATCATCGACGCTTGCGCCGTTTTTCAGCTGGTTTCGGAACTCGTCGGTCTTGGCTCTGAGAGCGTCGTCCGAAAGAGCCTGGATCTCAGACTCCAGGGCGTTGATCTGTTCGACCTTTGCCCGAAATGTCTTCACCTTCCGGTCGTTCGCCGAACCGAAAATCTTACGTGCTAAAGCGCCAAGGCCAGCCATGTGGCGGTCCTTCCCTACCGGGCGGCGCCAACTGGCAAAGAGGCGCCTGCCCATGAAATCGTCTCAATTGCTGTCCACGTTGCCGCCTGGCGCAGAGCGCTGGCCGGCATTCGCGGCCGAAAAGATGCCTTCCCGGCGCTACGGCCAGGACGCCCGACAGATAAGAGGGGGCTGAATGCTTGTCAACGCCGCAGGAATGCGCAATGTAGCCACGCCCCTGCAAGACAGGGGAAAGAAAGATTACTGTTCCGATACGTAAAGGACTACTCATGTTCCGAATTTCGATGCGCAGGCCGGCTCAGGCGCTTGCCGTTTCTCTCCTGGCGCTGTCGCTCGGATCCACCGTTCTGTCCGCTGCAGAACCGGACGATGTGGTCGCGAAAGTTGGCGACACGGAAATCACCGAAGCCGATCTCGCCTTTGCTGCGCAGGACCTGGGCAAGGAATTGCAGCGGTTTCCGCCGGCACAGTGGCGCAAGCTTCTTCTGGACGTCATGGTCGACATGGAACTGATGGCGCATGCTGCTCGTGAAGATGGCCTGGACAAGGATCCGGACTTCGAGCGCCAGCTCGACTTCCTGAAACTGCGTGCCTTGCGGAACGCTTACCTTGCCCAGAAAATCGACGGTGCAGTGACCGACGAAGAGGTTCAGGCGGCATACGACAAGGAATTCGCCGACTTCGAAGGTCCGGAAGAAATCAACGCCCGTCACATCCTGGTGAAGGAAAAGGCTGAAGCTGAAGCTCTTATTGCCGAACTGGACGGTGGCGCGGACTTCGCTGAACTGGCTCGCGAAAAATCTACTGGTCCGTCCGGTCCCAATGGCGGCAGCCTGGGATACTTCGTTAAGGGTCAGATGGTTCCGCCGTTCGAGGCTGCGGCTTTTGCGCTGGAGCCGGGTACCTACACCAAGGAGCCTGTCGAAACCCAGTTCGGCTGGCACGTGATCAAGCTTGAAGACAAGCGTCGTCAGGAAAAGCCGGCGTTCGAGGAAGTCGCAAACGGTCTGCGCCAGCAGCTGATGCGCGAGCGCTATGACGCCCGCATGGCCGAGCTGAAGGATCAGGTTGCAGTCGAAATCCTCGATGAAGCCCTGGCCAAGTCCGAAGAAGAAGGTGCTGCTGCCGAAGACGGTGCGGCCAAGACCGAATAAGGCAAACGCTGCCTGAAACCAGAAAGCCCGGCAGTCAGACTGCCGGGCTTTTTTGCAGCCCTTGTGCACCACGCCCGAAAAGGCTTGAAAAGGCTTGCCTTTGTCCCATGCTTACGGCAAGAGCATCCAGTGTTCAGGCGAGCGCTGACAAGGTGCTCGCACGCATTTGAATGGATCAATGTCCGGACGGTCAAACGATCTCGATTGAGCGCCCGTTGATCCGGAACTTTGTATCATCTGACCGGGACCGCCTTGATGTCGACCACCGTATCTCCCCTTGCACCCAAGTCCTATCCCGAGATGCCGGAGATCGAGGGTGTTCAGTTCGCGACCGCCTCTGCCGGGATCAAGTACAAGGGCCGGACCGACGTCCTGCTGGCAACGGTTGCCGAGGGAACGGCCGTCGCAGGGGTTTTCACCCGTTCCAAGTGTTCTTCCGCGCCGGTTGACTGGTGCAAGGCTCGGGTCGGTGGCGGCAAGGCCCGCGCGCTTCTGGTCAATTCCGGCAATGCCAATGCCTTTACCGGCAAGAAGGGCAAGGCAGCTGTTGAACTGTCTGCCGAAATCGTCTCCAGGGAGCTTGGCTGCAGCGAAGGTGAAATCTTCCTGGCATCAACCGGCGTGATCGGCGAACCGCTTCCGGCGGACAAGTTTTCCGGTGTCATCGGAGAATTGAAGGCCAACCAGGGCAGCGCGAGCTGGCTGGATGCCGCCAAGGCGATCATGACCACTGACACTTATCCGAAGGTCTCCACTGCAAGCGTTGAACTGGATGGTGTTACCGTGACGATCAACGGCATTGCCAAGGGCGCGGGGATGATTGCGCCGGACATGGCCACCATGCTGTCGTTCATCTATACCGACGCTCCGATCGCTCCGTCAGTTCTTCAGGCTCTGCTCAGCGGGGAAGTCGACGGCAGCTTTAACGCGGTGACCGTCGACAGCGATACGTCCACCTCCGATACGGTTCTTCTGTTCGCGACCGGTGCAGCCGGCAAAAAGGGCGTGGAGAGCGTTGCCTCGCTCGATGATCCGCGCGTCGACGTGCTGAGGGCCGCTCTTGGTGACGTCATGCTGGACCTTTCCCATCAGATCGTCCGCGACGGTGAAGGCGCACGCAAATTCGTGGAAGTGCGGGTTGAAGGTGCCGAATGCGATGGGTCCGCAAAGCGGATCGCGCTGTCGATTGCCAATTCGCCGCTGGTCAAGACGGCAATCGCCGGCGAAGACGCCAACTGGGGCCGCGTCGTCATGGCCGTCGGCAAGGCTGGTGAGCCGGCCGACCGCGACAAGCTGGCCATCTGGTTCGGCGATGTGCGGGTGGCCGTGGAAGGTGAGCGCGATCCAGACTACAGCGAAGCGGCCGCCTCTGCCGTGATGGAGCAGGAAGACATTGTCATCCGGGTCGATCTCGGTCTCGGCAGCGGCCAGGCGGCGGTCTGGACCTGTGATCTCACCAAGGAATATGTCGCCATTAATGGCGACTACCGGAGCTAAGTATCCCTAGCAGTTCTGACGGTACTGCCCGCAAACGTGCTTAACCGCGCGTTAATTCAGCGTATCAGGATTGGACAATCTGCCAATGACCAAGATCGTGCTCGTCGCCGCTTGCGCCCTTGTGGATGCGGATGGCCGCATTCTTCTGGCGCAACGGCCCGAAGGCAAATCCATGGCCGGACTGTGGGAATTCCCCGGCGGCAAGGTCGAGCAAGGTGAGCGTCCCGAGGAGACGCTGATACGCGAGCTGGAGGAAGAGCTCGGCATTGAAGTTAACGAAGCGTGTCTGGCGCCACTTACTTTTGCCAGCCACTCTTACGAAGATTTTCACCTACTTATGCCATTGTTCATTTGCCGAAGGTGGAATGGAACTCCACTCGGCAAGGAAGGCCAGGCGTTGAAATGGGTGCGGGCTGTCAGGCTGAGGGATTATCCGATGCCTGCCGCTGATGAACCTCTGATACCCCATCTCCTGGATGCCGTCTAAGCCCGTTTGTTCAAACCCCCGGGGGGCACATGCCGTTTCGATTTCAAACCGTCGCAGACCGCATGTTGCAGGCCTTTCGCCGGGGAAGAGCTTTCGGAGATGACGAGCACGGCGCGACCATGATCGAATACGGCCTGATTGTCGGTTTCATCAGCATTGTCGTGCTGGTCGCGAGACAGCGGCTTTCTGCTGCGGTCTTTCAACACGGATGTTGCACCCATGGCCCTGAGATCCGCCAGCAGTGCGAACATCGTGTCGTAGCGCACCGTCAGACTGTCCAGATCCGTCACCGGCAGCGCAAAGCCTGCCCTTTGAAGCAGGCTGCCGAGGTCGCGCGTGTCCGCAAACGGCAACACCCTTGCAGCCGCACCGCCTTTTACTTCCAGCTCAGCCCGCGTGAGGCTGTCGCGCAGCTCGCTCAAGGTGCCGGCTCCGGGCAAGGTTGCCAGAAAAAGGCCGTCCGGTTTCAAGGCACGGCGGAGCTGTACCAGTGTGCCCGGCAGGTCGTTGACGAATTGGAGGTTGAGAGCGGAGACGATCAGATCCACCGACTGGTCGCCAAAGGGGATCAGGGCGTCATCGAAGACAAGGTCGGGTGCAGCAAGACTCGGGTCGGCAGCAAACAGATCTGCGCGCAACACGAGGTCAGCCTTGCCGGACTGCCGGATTGCTTCGCTCACGTGAGCGCAGTGTCCGCCGAGATCGACAGCAATCGGAAACCGCCGATTGACCAGCAGCAGGCGGTCCTGCAGATCTTCGCTGACGGCTTTCAGCAGAAAGTCCGCGCCCGGTTTGGCAGCCATCAGCGCCCGCAGGCGGCAGGTGCGGAAGAAGGAGCGGTCGAAGAGATCTGGTTGTGCGGTCACGGCAATTCCGGTTGTCATCGAACTTATCGCGGTCACATATGGTATCCGTCCGCCAAGGTCAAAGGCGCAAGGGTCGCGCCAGGCGGCTTGCGGAGCAGGCATCCAGAAAGTTCCGGCCGGTTCCTGCTTGTTTGGGCTGGCCAGATTTGTGTTTTCAGTGCCAAGGTATTCCTCAGTTTGAAGAATTATTCCTGTCGGGTGCCATTGGGGAGCGGTTTTGCGAAGCCTTGCGATGAACATTGCCGGCCTGCCGGAAGTCGCGGCGCGATTTGCGCTCGATTTCGTGCTGCCGCAGCGCTGCTTCAGTTGCGATGCACGGGTGTCCGAGCAGACGGGATTGTGCGCGGAATGCTGGTCCCGGATGCCGTTCCTGGAGCGGCCCTGGTGTGAGCGGCTCGGTATTCCTTTCTCCTATGATGTCGGCGACGGTGCCTGGAGCCCGCAGGCGATCGCCTCGCCGCCTGTGTTCGACAGGTTGCGGGCGGTCGCCTTTTATGATGGTCCTGCCCGGCAGATGGTGCATGCGCTGAAGTTTTCCGGGCGGCGGGAACTTGCCCGTCCGATGGCACGCTGGATGGCGCGTTCCGGCAATGAACTTCTGAGCAGGGACAGCCTGCTGGTGCCGGTGCCGCTGCACTGGATGCGACTGCTGCAGCGCCGGTTCAACCAGGCGGCAGATCTGGCGAAGGAAGTTGCCCGCGAATGCGGTGGTCAGTTCGAACCGCAGGTCCTCAGGCGGCAAAAGCGTACACGCCGGCAGGTTGGCCTGTCAGCCAAGGACCGCCACAAGAATGTCCGCTCGGCTTTCAAGGTCGATGGTGGCCGGGCCGATCTGGTTCAGGGGCGTCACGTTGTGTTGATCGATGATGTGCTGACGACCGGCTCAACGGTGTCGGCCTGCTGTAAATGCCTGCTTTCTTCAGGGGCAGCTTCCGTCGACGTGCTCACATTCGCGCAAGTCGACCCTGCTTTGCGCTCGGGCAACACGACCTGATCCCGACGGTCTTCCTCTTGAGTTTTCGCCGCGCGCTCGCATATAACGCCCGGATTTGGTGTGCGGCGGTGCGGGAAAAAGCGTGCAGCTGCCAAAAAGCAAGGAAAAGACCTGATGGCTGAAGTGGTGATCTATACGCGCCAGCTCTGCGGCTTCTGCACGGCGGCCAAGCGGCTGCTGGACAAGAAAGGCGTTGCCTACACGGAACACGATGCCACGTTCGATCCAGGCCTGCGCAAGGAAATGGTGCAGAAGGCCAATGGTCATTCAACGTTCCCGCAGGTCTTCGTCGGCAAAACCCATGTGGGCGGCTGCGACGATCTTCACGATCTGGAACGGGCAGGTAAACTGGACGCATTGCTCGCGTCCTGATTTACTGAACGAACAATCTTACCTACCAGGACGGAGACAGCGGTCGGATGACCTCATTCACGGCAGCATGCATTCAGCTGCGCAGCGGCAAGACGATTTCGGACAACGCCGATGCTGCGGAAAACCTGATCCGGGCAGCGGCAAAGGATGGCGCGCAATTCGTTCAAACGCCTGAAATGTCCAATGTTCTGGTGCGCAGCCGCGAAGAACTGCTGGAGCGGATTTCCGATGCCGAAGACGACCTGTTCCTGAAAAGAGCACGTGCGCTTGCAGCCGAGCTTGGCATCTATCTGCATCTGGGGTCGCTGGCCGTGCTTGCCGGCAACGGCAAAGTCGCCAACCGTGCCTTTCTGATCGGGCCTGACGGCAAGATCCTTGCGACCTACGACAAGATCCACATGTTCGACGTGGACCTGCCAAATGGCGAAAGCTGGCGCGAGTCCGCAACCTATGAACCTGGAACACAGACGGTCATCGCGGATCTGCCCTTTGCCAAGGTCGGCATGGCTGTCTGTTACGATATAAGATTTCCTGCGATTTTCCGGACCCAGGCTCGTCAGGGTGCACAGGTTCTGACGGGGCCGGCAGCCTTTACCCGCCAGACCGGGCAGGCGCATTGGCACGTACTGCAGCGCTCTCGCGCCATTGAAAACGGTGCCTACGTGATTTCGGCTGCACAGGGTGGCACGCATGAAGACGGGCGTGAAACCTACGGTCACAGCCTGATTGTCGACCCCTGGGGGGCCGTGATCGCCGAGATAGACAATGATGATCCCGGCTACGTTCTCGCCGAGATCGACACCAAGAAGGTTGCCGATGCGCGGGCGCGCATCCCTGCGATCGCCAACGAGCGGGATTTCGTCTGCTGTCACGCGGATGGTCTGAAGGAGATTTCGGCGTGATCAAATACACGCTCGTTTGCGACAGTGCACATTCCTTCGAAGGCTGGTTCCGCAATTCCGATGATTTCGACGCGCAGTGCGCGCGAAAACTGGTTGTCTGCCCGATCTGCGGAGCAACCAGCGTTCAGAAAGGTTTGATGGCGCCGGCAGTTTCGACCGCACGCAAGCGGGAAGCGCTTGTCGGTGCCGCGCAGGCGGAAATGCAGTCGGTGGCCGCAGCCACTGCCAACAAGGCCGATGCGCCGACGGCAGCTGCCTCGACCGAAATGCGCCCGTCCGCCCTGTTGCCGCAGGATGTGCAGCAGAAGGAAATCCTCGAAGCTCTTCGGCTGGTGCGTGCGCGTATCGTCGAAAGTTCGGAAAACGTCGGTCAGAATTTTGCGGCAGAAGCCCGCAAGATCCACTATGGCGAAGCTGAAGAACGCAGCATCTATGGCGAGACAACGCCCAAGGATGTCGAGGCATTGCTTGACGAGGGCATCCAGGTGTTCGCACTTCCTGAACTGCCTGACGACAAGAACTGAGTTCAGGCGGCTTTCAGCGTGAAGTTCGGAGCGTACCCAGGAAAGGGGCGGGAGCTTCGCGCCCGGGTTGCCGCCCTCTGCAATTTCCCTGCTGTAGCGATCTCTCAGCCGTTTCGCTGGAAGTTTAGTTTGCCGGGAAAGAGGCGTTTCTCTTTCGGTAGTCTCAGATGAAGATCACGTAAAAGAAGATATATTGCGTTTATGTAGTGGGATTGTTCCAAGAAATTTCTTACGTAGTGTTAATCATTGTTAATTATTTTGGATATTTAAAATTTACATCGACTTGGGAACTTTTTCGGGTTGTCGGTGTTGAATATTGAAACAAACATTTTTAATCATGATGCTGTGCCGAGGTTCCCGATGTCGATGACTGAGATGAACATGCCCGATACGATACGTGTAATGGTGGCGGAAGATGAGCCGCTGATCGCCTGGATGCTGGAAGATATCCTGTCTGGCATGGGTTTGCAGGTTGTCGGGCCATTCGCGACCGTTGCCGAGGCACGTTCTTGCGTGTCTTCAGAGCCGCCAGAGTTGGCACTTCTGGATGTCGATCTGGCCGATGGCGTTGTCTATCCGCTGGCCGACACGCTGCATGCTCAGCAAGTGCCGATCATCTTTCATACCGGTAATACGGACAAGGTGGACCTGAAGAATCGCTACGGAGGGGCTGAAGTCATTCCGAAGCCGTCCAACCCCAAGCGTTTGCAGATTGCCGTGGAAACGGCCCGGACGCTGCTCAAACGGGCGTAAACGGGCCCTTCAGAGTGCGCTTTGCTGATCGGTTTGGGGTCTGGCGTCTTCCTGGCATCCGAATTGTGAAGCTTTGCCGCGGCTTCACCGGGTGCCGGTGGAACCAGGCGCCTGGAATTTTTCCGTGACAACCAAAACGAAAACCTGCTTCAGCCCGGGCGGATGAAGCAGGTTAATCGGTATAGGGCCGGTCTGGCGAGGACGTCAGGGTTTCGCTGAAGCCGGCTTGCGCCGCGCTTGCGCCGGTTTCAGCGCAGCCTTGGTTTCTTCCAGGCTTTCTTCTGCAGCCTTGCTCATCTCGTTGACGCTTTCCATCGCCGTTTCATTGAGCTCTTCAACCACGGCGGCGCTTTCTGAAAAGCTGTCGCGGAAGAGGGCAGCCTGCTTTTCGAAATGGTCCTGATACTCGCTCGCCATTCTGGAATAGAAATCCTGCAGGGTTGCCATGGTTTCTTCCGGCGCGGCGCACTGGCTGAGGGACTTGGCGCATTCCATGTCCTGGTGCAGCCGGTGGCTGACGAAATTCATGTGGTCATCAAACGCCTTTTCGGCATGGGACCACATGGTCTTGCCCACTTTCTGGAAACTCGCGATGGCCTTGGCTTCAATTCGGTCTTCGCGCTCGGCAAACGCCCAGTTGGAAAAGGCAGGCATTGGCCATTCGGTTGGTGCCGGCCATTCCGGCAGCTTGGGCCATTCGGCCATCATGGCGCTGAAGTCGAAGGCACCTGTATTGCTTTTCGTCGGCATGAAAGATCCTCCGGTTGTTCGTGTGACGTCCTGCGGCTGGCCATGGCGTTCTTCGCCGGCTTGCCGTCCCCGGACCTGCGCATTCTGTCATTGCCAGCGCAGGGCCCCGCTCCAAAGGTGACGTAACTGTACCTTTGCATCAAGGCCAAGCTTTGACACGGATCAAATCGCATACCGATTCTTACGTAAAAGGCATTTGTGCCGCAGGTTTGTGCAGCCGATTTGCAGGCTTAAGGGCGATTGAGAAAATCGCGCAGTGTCGCGGTTACCTTTTCAGGGGCTTCACGGGAATCGATGCGGTTGATAAGCGCGGTCTGCTGGCGGATGAAGGCCTCGGGCCCGGTTTCCTGCGCCATCTCGACGACGATTGCCTTCAGCTCTTCGTCTTCCTCGCGCTTTTCATGAACGAACCCAGGGTAAAGCAGGTGGGGAACCTTGGAAAAGCCCTTCTTGCGAGTCAGGTCGATGAGGAACTGCCTGCGCTCCGACTGGTCGGGCGTATCTGGCCGGGAGTTGGTGTCCAGAAGGGCAAGCTTGCCAACCCGCTCCGGCGCTTCGCGCAGGATTTCCATGGCGACATAGCCGCCCATGGACAAGGCGATAAGGGAAAACCGCTCCGGTGCTTTTTCCAGGATGCTGGCGGCGATCGCCTTGATGCTGTCGTGTTCGCGGTGGTTTGCCACCATGATCGGTCGGTCGGCAAAGGCAACTATCTGCGGGGCGTAGAGCGCTTCAGTGCACAGAAGGCCCGGTACGAACAGGATCGGATCGCTCATCAGCTGTCTTTCGCCCGTTCCGCCAGCAGCATGTAGTTCACGTCCATGTCGCGCGATCTGGCCCAGGTGTCTGTCAGCGGATTGTAGGTGACGCCGCAACGGTCGATCATGGTGAGCCCGGCGGTCTGAAGCGGGCCTTCGATTTCGGAAGGGCGGACCAGCTTTTCGTAGGAATGTGTGCCCTTCGGCAACCAGCGCAGGACGTATTCGGCGCCGACGATGGCAAGTGCATAGGCTTTCAGCGTGCGATTGATGGTCGCGACGAACATCAGCCCGCCCGGACGGACCATTTGCGCGGTGGCCTCCAGGAACAGAGGTACATCGGCGACGTGCTCGACCACTTCCATGTTGAACACAACGTCGAAGGTCTCCCCCGCCGCTGCCAATGCTTCCGCGGTTTCTGCCCTGTAATCGATTTCGAGGCCGGAGGTCTTCATGTGAAGGCGGGCGATCTCGATGTTGGTTTCGGACGGGTCCGCGCCGACCATATCGGCACCAAGCCGTGCCATCGGTTCGCTCAACAGGCCGCCGCCACAGCCGATATCGAGGCAGCGCAGCCCCTTGAATGCGTCCGTGGTCTTCGGATCGCGGTCGAAATGCCGGCAGACATGTTCCTTGATGTAGCCCAGCCGCACCGGGCTGAACTTGTGCAAGGGCTTGAACTTGCCCGTCGGGTCCCACCACTCTTCTGCCATGGCGGAAAAGCGCGCGACTTCCTCGCTGTCGATCGTGCTTCTGGTTTCCTGAGCCCTGCCAGTCATCGGACGGTCCTTTCAAGAGCGTGAAGCGGCTTGGCGCTTCGCCTGGTCATTCAACGGTTCGAAGTCGTTCCAAGGTCTGAGACTATTTGTCAAGACACCCAGTTGCAGCAAAGGAACGCAGCCTGTATGCATGTGCGCCGATCCCAGAGGCGCAACAGCGCTTCCAGACACGACTATAAAGAATACGAGTGGTATGGCCCGACTGGTTTTAAAATTTGGCGGGACTTCGGTTGCCGATCTCGATCGCATCCGTAACGTCGCCCGCCATGTCAAACGGGAAGTGGACGCCGGCCATCAGGTCGCGGTGGTAGTTTCGGCCATGGCCGGACAGACCAACAAGCTGGTGGAGTTTTGCCGTGAGGCATCACCGCTCCACGATGCCCGCGAATATGATGCCGTGGTTGCTTCCGGCGAGCAGGTGACGTCCGGTCTCCTGGCCATCGTGCTGCAGGACATGGGCGTCAACGCCCGGTCGTGGCAAGGCTGGCAGGTGCCGATCAAGACCGACGAGAACCACGGTGCGGCCCGCATCCGCGATATCGAGGGCAGCTTCCTGAGCGAGCGTCTCGAGCAGGGCCAGGTGGCCGTGCTCGCGGGCTTCCAGGGTGTGGCGCCGGACAACCGGATCGCGACCCTGGGTCGCGGCGGGTCCGACACCAGCGCCGTTGCCATCGCCGCTGCCATCAAGGCCGACCGCTGTGATATCTATACCGATGTCGACGGCGTCTACACCACCGATCCGCGCATCGTGCCCAAGGCGCAGCGTCTTGACCGGGTGTCTTTCGAGGAAATGCTCGAAATGGCCTCGCTCGGCGCCAAGGTGCTCCAGGTGCGCTCCGTGGAAATGGCCATGGTCCATGGCGTCAGAACATTCGTGCGCTCCAGCTTTGACGATCCGGATGCGCCCCAGGTCGGCGAGAACGGCCTTCCGATTGGAACTCTTATTTGCGACGAGGATGAACTCGTGGAACAGCAGGTTGTCACCGGCATCGCCTATGCCAAGGACGAAGCCCAGATCTCTCTTCGTGACGTTGCCGACAAGCCGGGTGTCGCCGAATCCGTGTTCGGTCCGCTGGCGGATGCCAACATCAACGTCGACATGATCGTCCAGAACATTTCGCCGGATGGCAAGACCACCGACATCACCTTCACGGTTCCCGAAGGCGATTTCGAACGCGCCAACAAGGTGCTGGAAGACAATCGCGGCGTCATCGGTTTCCAGAACCTTGAGGGCGCCCGTGACGTGGTGAAAGTCTCCGTCATCGGCATCGGCATGCGCTCGCATGCGGGCATCGCGGCCCAGTGTTTCCGCGGCCTTGCGTCCAAAGGTATCAACATCCGAGCCATCACCACATCCGAGATCAAGATCTCTGTGCTTATTGATTCAGCATATGCAGAACTTGCGGTGCGGACTCTGCATTCGCTATACGGGTTGGACGGATAGTTCATCCGGGAGGCAGGCCCCTGTAGAAAAGGGGCCTGTTTGAAGCGGGATCAACGGGGGCGCTATGCGCAGCAACCTAGCCGGACCGCGCCTTCTGCTCCGCCGGCTTCGCGAAGTCATGGCGGAGCCGATCACGGCGCAGGAGCGACTCGACAAGATCGTGGTGTTGATCGCCTCGAACGTCGTCGCGGAAGTCTGTTCCGTTTATATCCTGCGCGCCGATGGTGTTCTCGAACTCTATGCGACCGAAGGTCTGAAGAGCGAAGCGGTCCACAATGCCTCGCTGCGCGTCGGCCAGGGTCTTGTCGGCCTGATCGCGGCCGAAGCCCGGCCGCTGAACCTGCCCAACGCCAGTGCCCACCCAGGCTTTGCCTATCTGCCGGAAACGGGTGAAGAGGCCTATAATTCCTTCCTCGGTGTGCCGATCCTGAGAGCCGGCCGCACGCTTGGCGTGCTTGTCGTCCAGAACAAGTCTCACCGGACCTATCTGGAAGACGAAGTCGAAGCGCTTCAGACGACGGCCATGGTGATCGCCGAAATGGTGGCCGCCGGCGAACTGGAAGCCATTTCCCAGAAAGCCACCGGTCTGGATCTTTCCCGGCCGATCACCTCCAACGGTGTTGGCCTTGCCGAAGGTGTCGGCCTCGGTCATGTGGTTCTGCATGAACCGCGTGTCGTCGTCACGAACCTGATCGCGGAAGATACGGACCGGGAAAAGGGGCGTCTGGAAGCTGCCATCAACCGGTTGCGTCTTTCGATCGACGATCTGCTGGCCAGCGGAGAAATCGCGGCCATCGGCGAGCACCGCGAGGTGCTGGAAGCCTACCGCATGTTCGCTTACGACCGCGGCTGGATCCGGAAGATCGAGGAAGCGATCCGCAACGGCCTGACCGCCGAGGCTGCCGTCGAAAAGGTCCAGAGTGACACGCGCGCCCGGATGCTGCGGCAGACCGATCCGTACCTGCGTGAGCGCCTGCACGACCTCGACGACCTTGCCCACAGGCTTATCCGCGAACTCATGGGCCGCGAACACGGCCCAGGCCTGGATGAACTGCCCCAGGATGCGATAGTCGTTGGCCGCAACATGGGTGCGGCGGAACTGCTGGACTACGGCCGCGACCGCATTCGCGGCCTTGTGCTGGAAGAAGGCGGCCCGACAAGCCACGTGACCATCGTTGCAAGGGCGCTCGGCATCCCGACGGTCGGACTCGTGGATGATATCGTCAGCCTGGCCGATGGCGGCGACGCGATCATCGTGGATGGCGACACCGGCGAAGTGCACTTGCGCCCGGCCGCCGATCTGGAAAACGCCTATGCGGAAAAAGTCCGCTTCCGTGCGCGGCGACAGGCCCAGTACCGGCGCCTGCGCAACAAGCCGTCCGTCACGCGGGACGGTGTCGACATCTCGCTTCAGATGAATGCGGGTCTTCTGGTCGACCTGCCGCACCTGGATGAGGCTGGCGCGGCCGGGGTAGGCCTTTTCCGCACCGAACTGCAGTTCATGGTGGCGTCTTCGTTCCCGCGCATGCGGGAGCAGCAGTCCCAGTACAGCCAGGTTCTCGATGCGGCGGCGGGCCGGCCGGTAACGTTCCGGTCGCTCGATATCGGTGGTGACAAGGTGCTGCCGTACCTGCGCTCGATCCAGGAGGAAAACCCGGCGATGGGCTGGCGCGCACTGCGCCTCGGCCTTGATCGGCCGGGCCTGCTCAGAACCCAGATCCGGGCTTTGCTGCATGCGGCCGCCGGCCGGGACCTGAAATTGATGTTCCCGATGGTTGCCGTGGTCGATGAATTCCTTCAGGCCAAATCGCTGGTGGACAAGGAAGTCAAACACCTGCGCCGCCACGGTCACGCCACGCCGGAAAACATCCGTCTGGGTGTGATGGTGGAAGTGCCTTCGCTGCTGTTCCAACTGGAAGAGCTGATGAGCCATGTCGACTTCGTGTCTGTCGGTTCCAACGATCTGTTCCAGTTCTTCTGCGCCGTCGACCGGGGCAACACGCGTGTTGCCGACAGGTTCGACACATTGGGTGTCGGCTTCCTCCGGGCCTTGAAATCCATCGTGGATGCCGCAAATAAGGCTCATGTGCCCGTGACCCTTTGCGGAGAGCTTGCTGGCCGTCCACTTGAAGGTATGGCGTTGATAGGCCTGGGCTTCAGGGACCTTTCCATGTCGCCCGCGTCTCTTGGGCCGGTGAAAGCCATGCTTCGGACTCTCGATGCAGGCCGCCTGTCCGCCAGGTTGCTGCCGCGACTGGAGCCGGGACACGATGACAGCAACATACGGGAAGTGTTGAAGCGCTTTGCCGCCGAAACCGATGTTGCCCTTTAGCGCTAACGGGCGTAACTCACCGTCGAAGCGATAATTTCTGGAGAATCAGCGCGTATGCTGGCGCGTCACAAACTTGATACCCTGCTGGACCGGTTCGCTGAACTCGAACACATGATGTCCGCCAATCCGGATCCGGGCGCTTATGTGAAGCTGTCGCGGGAATATGCCGGACTGGAGCCTTTGGTCGGCAAAATCCGTGCGTTGATCAAGGCGGAACAGGATCTGGCCGGTGCAAAGTCACTGGTGCAGGATCCGTCCTCCGACGCGGAAATGCGCGAACTTGCCGAAATGGAGCGCGACGAGCTGGAAGAGCGCGTCGAAGAACTGGCCCAGGATGTACGCATCGGGCTTTTGCCGAAGGACGAGGCGGACTCCAACGATGCCATCCTGGAAGTGCGGGCAGGGACCGGCGGCGACGAGGCGGCTCTCTTTGCCGGAGATCTCTTCCGCATGTACCAGCGTTATGCTGAACTTCAGGGCTGGAAGGTGGAAATCCTGTCTGCCAGCGAAGGTGAAGTCGGGGGCTACAAGGAAGTGATCGCGTCCGTTTCCGGCGACAACGTTTTTGCCAAGATGAAATTCGAGTCCGGTGTTCACCGGGTGCAACGGGTGCCCGCGACCGAGTCGGGCGGACGTATTCATACGTCGGCGGCAACCGTTGCCGTGCTGCCTCAGGCGGAGGACGTCGATATCGACGTTCAGGAGAGCGACTTGAGGATCGACACCTATCGCGCATCCGGCGCAGGTGGGCAGCACGTCAACACGACCGATTCTGCAGTGCGCATCACGCACTTGCCAACGGGTATCGTCGTTGCCGTTCAGGACGAACGCTCGCAGCACAAGAACAAGGCGCGAGCCATGCAGCTTCTGCGGGCGCGCATCTATGACGAGGAGCGCGAGCGGGCTGCGAGCGAGCGGACCGAGGCCCGGCGGTTGCAGGTCGGGTCCGGCGATCGGTCGGAGCGTATCCGCACCTACAACTACCCGCAGGGCCGCGTGACGGATCATCGTATCGGCTTGACGCTCTACAAGCTGGAGCAGATCCTTTCCGGGGAAGCACTCGGCGAAGTCATCGAGCCGTTGATCCTGGACCACCAGGCCAATCTTCTGGCAACCGAAGAGGCCTGAGGTGACCATCGGCCAGCTTTACCGGTCCGTGCGCGACCGGTTTCGGGTGGCCGGTTTGCCGACACCGGAACTGGATGCAAGGCTTCTGGTCAGCGCGGCGCTCGAGCTGCCCCTGTCGGAACTTGTCTTTCGTGAACAGGAAGAAGCAGCACCTGGTGCGGCCGAACTTGCAGAGGCCTATGCGCGGAAACGCCTGGATGGCATGCCCGTCGGCCGGATACTCGGGGAACGGGATTTCTACGGCCGGCGATTTCATTTGAACGAGGCAACGCTGGAGCCCCGGCCGGACACTGAAACCCTGATTGATGCCGTGCTTGAAAGATGTGCTCCTGAAGAAGCGCCGTTTATCTGCGATATCGGCACGGGTACGGGAGCGATCGCCGTGACGTTGCTGGCCGAGTTGCCCCGAAGCCGGATGATCGCGGTGGACCTGTCGGAACAGGCGCTTGAATGTGCTGCAGGCAACGCGTCTCTGCACGGCGTGGAAGACCGGTTTCTTCCCGTGCGGGCGGACTATACCTCCGCCCTGCGACCGGAAAGCGGCTTCGACTGGGTTGTCAGCAACCCGCCCTATATCCGCAGCGCTGTCCTCGCCGAGTTATCGCGCGAAGTGATTCAGCATGACCCGAAGCTTGCTCTTGATGGCGGTGAGGACGGCCTGACAGCCTATGTTCGTATCGTCGCGGATGCTGTGAAGCTGCTGCGCCCGGGCGGTTGGATCGCTCTCGAAATCGGCTTCGATCAAGGAGAGGATCTGAAAAAACAGCTGCGTCATCATGGCTTTGTAGAGATTGAAATCATTAAAGATCTTTCCGGAAACGACCGTGTTGTGGTGGGGCGCAGGCTCTAATTTTGCGGATTTGATCCAAAGGCGAAAAAGCACTTGGAAATCGCAACGGAAACGGGTACGTTCCTCTTGCCGAGACCGGAAATGTTATCAGCGTTTAGCGGGGCATGCGCATCCGGCAGCTGGGAACCGGCGCAACTTCAGCGTTTTGGAAACCGTTGCAAATCGGACTATCCGGTGTTTCGGACTGTCGAAGAAAAAGACAATCGCGTTGGCCATCGGCCTTTAGCGCGCTGCGTATGTTTTCAATGACAGCCGCTAACCAGCATTGTTGGTTTCGGCAGGTATTTCGTGTCGGTTTTAGGCAATTCCGATGTTGGGTCAGCGTCAAGCTGACCGCCGTTCCTTAAGAGAAAACGGCAGGATGAGACCAGGTAATCAAAGCAATAAGCGTATGCGCGGACGGGGCCGCAAGGGCCCAAATCCGTTAACCCGGACTTACGAATCAAACGGTCCTGATGTGAAAATCCGCGGTACTGCGATGCACGTTGCAGAGAAGTACCAGCAGCTTGCACGGGATGCCCAGGCATCCGGCGACCGGGTGATGTCCGAGAACTATAACCAGCATGCGGAGCACTATCTGCGCATTGTGGCTGCCGCGCAGCCGCAACAGCAGCCGATGGCGCATGCCTCTTCCCGCAACGAAGCCGAAGACGGTTTCGAAGCCGCGGCAACGAATGGCTCAGGCCACTCCAATGGCGCAGAACGGTCTTCCCAGGACGTGTCCTCCTCGGACAACGACCTGATGGATGCCGACAGCCCGCAGCCTTTCATCGACGACATGCCTGTCATCGATCAGGAAGGTAAGGTCAACGGGGCTTCCCAGAAGGCAGAGAAAGCCGAAGCCGGCGACGACGAAGCGGACGAAAAGCCGCGCCGCCGCCCCCGGACACCTCGTGCGCGCACGCCGCGCCGGGCCTCCGGTGATCAGGCTGACGCAGGCCAGGCCACGGCGGAAGCCGCGGAGGGTGCTGAAGCTTCTGGCGGTTCCGACGAAGAGGATCAGCCGAAACCACGCCGCAGGGTCGCGCGCCCGCGCCGTGCCAAGGCGGCTGAAGAGGCTCCGGCCGAGGCTCCTGCCGGAGAATGATCCGGTAGATAGTCAGCCTCGATAAAGCTGAAACAGATAAAACGGCGTCCATGATGGGCGCCGTTTTTTGTTTGGCTTGCAGACATCCGTTCCGGACGGCACAGAATAAGATGCCGCAGGGGCTTTTGTGGTGAATATGCAACACTATATTAGAGGAGCAGCACTGCAAAAGGCTGTGCGGATGCCCGTATCAGGGGTCCGTATTCCAGATCGTTCCCCACGCTTCGGGTGGTGCGGACGGGTAGGAGGTAACTTATGAACTTTGAAAAATACACTGAGCGTGCGCGCGGTTTTGTTCAGTCCGCTCAGACCTTTGCCTTGGGGCGGGGCCATCAGCAATTCGCACCTGAACACATCCTGAAGGTTCTTCTGGATGATCCCGAAGGCATGGCCAGCGGCCTGATCGGCCGTGCCGGCGGCAACGCCAAGGCATTGAGGGGCGATCTTGAGGGCCTTCTGGACAAGATGCCGAAAGTTTCCGGTGGGTCCGGACAGCTCTACATGGGCCAGGCAACCGCACGTCTGTTCGAGCAGGCCGAGAAGATCGCCGACAAGGCCGGAGACAGTTTCGTCACCGTGGAGCGGCTTCTGCTCGCCCTTGCCATGGACAGCGACAGCGAAACCGGCAAGCTGATGAAGCGGCACGGCATTACGCCAAACGGACTGAACGAGGCAATCAATCAGCTTCGCCAGGGCCGGACGGCCGATACCGCGACTGCCGAAAACCAGTATGACGCGCTGAAGAAATTCGCTCGGGATCTGACCCAGGTTGCCCGGGAAGGCAAACTCGACCCGGTGATCGGCCGTGACGAGGAAATCCGCCGGACCATCCAGGTTCTGTCGCGCCGTACCAAGAACAACCCGGTTCTGATTGGTGAGCCAGGGGTCGGCAAGACCGCGATTGCCGAGGGCCTTGCGCTGCGCATCGTCAATGGCGATGTGCCGGAATCGCTCAAGGACAAGCAGCTTCTTGCGCTCGACATGGGCTCGCTGATTGCCGGCGCGAAATACCGGGGTGAGTTCGAGGAACGCCTGAAGGGTGTTCTGTCCGAAGTCCAGGCGGCCGCGGGCAAGGTAATCCTGTTCATCGACGAGATGCACACGCTGGTTGGAGCCGGCAAGGCGGACGGGGCCATGGATGCCTCGAACCTCTTGAAGCCTGCTCTGGCGCGCGGCGAGCTGCACTGTGTCGGTGCGACAACGCTGGACGAATACCGCAAGCACGTTGAAAAGGACGCCGCTCTGGCGCGCCGGTTCCAGCCGGTGTTCGTGAGCGAGCCGACGGTCGAGGACACGGTTTCGATCCTTCGCGGGATCAAGGAGAAGTACGAACTCCATCACGGGGTCCGTATCACCGACAGTGCCATCGTCTCGGCAGCGTCTCTTTCCAACCGCTACATCACCGACCGGTTCCTGCCGGACAAGGCGATCGATCTTGTGGACGAAGCCGCCAGCCGGCTGCGGATGCAGGTCGACAGCAAGCCGGAGGAACTGGACGAACTGGATCGCCGGATCATCCAGCTCAAGATCGAGCGCGAGGCGCTGAAGGCAGAAAGCGACGAAGCTTCAAAGGATCGTCTGTCCAGGCTCGAGAAGGAGCTGACGGATCTGGAAGAAAAGTCGCAGGCACTCAGCAACCGCTGGCAGGGCGAGAAGGAAAAGCTGAACCTTGAACAGAAGATCAAGGAACAGCTGGAACAGGCCCGCATCGATCTGGAAATCGCGCAGCGTCGCGGTGATCTGGCCAAGGCTGGTGAGCTTGCCTACGGCGTGGTTCCGGAGCTGGAGCGCAAACTCGCCGAAGCGGAAGCTTCAGAGGATGCCGATGCCATGGTCGATGAGGCCGTGACGCCGGCTCACATTGCCCAGGTCGTTTCGAAGTGGACCGGAATTCCGGTCGACAAGATGCTGGAAGGCGAGCGTGAAAAGCTGCTTCAGATGGAAGACATGCTGGCGAACCGGGTCATTGGCCAGGCAGAAGCCATTCATGCGGTTTCCACTGCAGTGCGCCGGGCGCGTGCCGGTCTGCAGGATCCGAACAGGCCGATTGGCTCGTTCATGTTCCTCGGACCGACCGGTGTCGGCAAGACCGAGCTGACCAAGGCACTTGCGTCGTTCCTCTTCGATGACGACAGCGCAATGGTGCGGATCGACATGTCGGAATACATGGAGAAGCACTCCGTTTCCCGTCTGATCGGCGCGCCTCCCGGCTATGTCGGATACGAGGAAGGTGGTGCGTTGACGGAAGCCGTTCGGCGGCGCCCGTATCAGGTCGTGCTTTTCGACGAAATCGAAAAGGCGCATAGCGACGTGTTCAACGTGCTGTTGCAGGTTCTGGACGACGGTCGGCTGACCGATGGTCAGGGCCGGACGGTCGACTTCCGCAACACGCTGATCATCATGACCTCGAACCTGGGGGCCGAGTATCTGGTCAACCAGCCGGAAGGTCAGGATACGGATGCGGTTCGCGACGAGGTGATGAGCGCCGTGCGGGGTCATTTCCGTCCGGAGTTCCTGAACCGTCTCGATGAGATCGTGCTGTTCCATCGCCTGCAGCGGGCGCAGATGGCCGATATCGTCAAGATCCAGCTGGAGCGCCTGCGGGCTCTCCTCAGCGATCGCAAGATCACGCTGAAACTGGACGACGGCGCTCTCGGTTGGCTGGCCCAGAAGGGCTACGACCCAGCCTATGGAGCGAGGCCGCTGAAACGGGTGATCCAGAAGGACGTTCAGGATCCTCTCGCCGAAAAGCTGCTTGCCGGCGAAATCCTCGACGGCCAGACGGTGGATGTCACGGCTGGGTCAGACCGCCTGATGTTCCAGGTGGAAGGCTCCGAAAGCGCAGCCGCCTGACCTGAGGCAAGCTGAAAGAAATGAAAAGGAAACCCGCGGAAGGACACTTCCGCGGGTTTTTCGTTTTGTGGCTCGATTGGCCCGGGCGTTTGCGTTTTGTCAAACGGGCCTGCGAAAAGCTGTGGTATTCATATATTCATAAATGTGAAACAAGAGCCGCGCTTCGGTGAAACCCCAGGGCGGCTGATCCGATCAAGGAGACTCAGATGACAGTCGATCGTGCAGTCATGATGTTTGCAGGTGCCATGGTGCTCTTGTCCCTGGCGCTGGGGTTTTACGTTTCGTCCTACTGGTATCTGCTCAACGCCTTTGTCGGCTTGAACCTGATGCAGGCTTCCCTCACCGGCTTTTGTCCGGCAGCGATCATTTTCAAGAAGCTCGGCATGAAACCGGGAGTGGCCTTCTCGTAAGGTGGAGGACAAGATGAGACGCGGTATCTTCATTTTCTTCCTGTTGACGCTGGCTGCAGCGTCGGGTGCCGCGCCGGTGGCTCGTGCCGGCGAATTTCTGGCCGAGCCGATCACCGTACCGGAAACCAAGGCGGTATTTGCCGAGGTCAAAAGTCGGACGGTCGTTCCTGCCCGTGCCCGCATTGGCGGAACCATAAAGACAATTTCCGTGCGCGAGGGCGATGTCGTGTCAGCTGACCAGGTCATTGCCCTGGTGGTTGACGAGAAAATTGCACTCGAACTGGGGGCTGCGGAGGCCCGGATCGAGGTTCTGCGCTCCCAGCTTCACAATGCCCGCACCGAGTTGGAACGTGTGGAGCAACTGGTTGCCCGTGGCAGCGCGGCACAAAGCCGGCTGGACCAGGTGCGCACACAATTCGATGTGGTCACCAACCAGACCGTTGCGGCGGAATCGGAGATGGCGGTCGTACGCCAACGTGCCAGCGAAGGCGAGATCCTGGCCCCCAATGCCGGACGCGTTCTGACAGTGCCGGTCACGGAAGGCTCGGTCATTCTGCCGGGAGAGGAAGTCGCCCGGATTGCCAGCGGCCGATACTTCCTGCGTCTCTCCATCCCGGAGCGTCATGCCGCCCAAATAACCTCAGGGGCGAAAGTCCTGCTGGGTGGACGCGGTCTTGACCCCAAGCCCGAGGCTGCGGAGACCGGGAGCACCGCAACCCGGCAAACCTTCGGAACGATCGTGAAGGTCTATCCTGAAATTACCGAAGGCCGGGTGACGGCGGATGTCGATGTCGATGGCCTGGGAGACTATTTCGTCAACGAACGCACACTTGTTCATGTGCCCGTCGGCGAGCGTCAGGTTATTGCGGTGCCGGAAGCTGCTCTTTCGATCCGGCATGGTGTCGATTATGTGCAGGTTGCCGTTGCGGCTGGCACCCAGGATGTCGCCGTGGTTCCAGGCGCAAATGTTCTTCACGAGGGGACGGTTCTGGTCGAAATCCTGACAGGACTGCGTGCCGGTGATCGGGTGTTGGTGCCATGAAACTCGGTCTTGCCGGATGGCTGACCCGATCCTTCATCGGGTCACCGCTCACTCCGCTGTTCCTGATGGCTTCCCTTGCCCTCGGGCTGATTGCTCTTGTTGCCCTGCCACGTGAAGAAGAACCGCAAATCTCCGTGCCGATGGTCGATATTCATGTGGAAGCCAACGGCCTCAATGCGGATGATGCGGTCAAACTGGTGACGGAACCGCTGGAGACGATCGTCAAGGCGATCGATGGTGTCGAGCATATCTATTCCCAGACCCAGGACGACCGTGTGCTGGTAACGGCACGGTTTCTCGTCGGGACCGACGCGGACGCTGCCATCTTGCGCGTGCACGAAAAGATCCGCGCCAACATGGACCGGATCCCCGTCGGCATTCCGGAGCCATTGATTGTTGGCCGGGGTATTGATGATGTCGCCATTGTCGTCGTTACGCTGACACCGACACCGGGGGGCGCCGAGCGGTGGACGGCAAACGGTTTGACCCGGATCGCGCGTGAACTTCAGACCGAAATCGCCAAGCTCTCGGACATCGGTCTCACGTTCATCGTCGGGGAGCAGCCGGAAGCCATTCGCGTTGAACCTGACCCGGAAAAACTGTCGCTTTACGGAATCACGCTGCAGCAGCTGGCTGCCAAGATCGAGGGTGCCAACAAGTCCTTCCGCGCAGGCTATGTCCGGGAAGCCGGAGAGCAGCGCGTTCTGGTCGCAGGGGAGACGTTGCAATCGGCCGAAGAGATCGGAAATCTCTTCCTGACCGCCCGTGATGCCCGACCCGTTTATGTGCGTGATGTCGCCCGCATCGACCTTGCCACTCAACCGGCAGAGCACAGGGTCGCCCATATTCGCAAGCAAGATGGAGCATTGACCTTGGCCCCGGCGGTGTCGCTGGCCATTGGCAAGCGACCGGGCACCAATGCGGTGGTGATTTCCGATGAAATCGTTTCACGGCTTGAAGCAATTCGCGGAGATCTCTTTCCCGAAGGCGTGGATATGGAGATCACCCGGAACTACGGTGAGACCGCCAATGAAAAAGCCAATGAACTGCTGTTCCATCTTGGGCTTGCGACAGTTTCCATTGTCGTCCTGATCGCACTGGCGATCGGGTGGCGCGAAGCGCTGGTGACGCTGGTGGTGATCCCGACGACGATCCTGCTCACGCTCTTTGCAGCCTATCTGATGGGCTACACCATCAACCGTGTCAGCCTGTTTGCCCTGATCTTTTCCATCGGCATCCTGGTGGACGACGCCATCGTGGTGATCGAGAACATCGCCCGGCACTGGGGCATGTCGGATGATCGCAGCCGGACGCAAGCCGCGGTGGAAGCGGTGGCGGAAGTCGGCAATCCGACCATCATCGCAACGCTGACGGTCATCGTCGCCCTTTTGCCGATGCTGTTCGTTTCAGGCTTGATGGGCCCCTATATGGCGCCGATTCCCGCCAATGCTTCGGCAGCGATGCTGTTTTCGTTCTTTGTTGCCGTGATGCTGACACCCTGGCTGATGATAAAATTCGCTGGCCGCGGCGGAGGCCAATCCCATGCGCCTGCGGCCCATGGCGGGGCTCTGGGTCGTATTTACGCGAAGGTCGCCAGACCGTTGATCGGTTCGCGCCTGCGCGCCTGGGGCTTTCTGCTGATCGTCGGCGTCTGCACGATCGGTTCGCTTGCGCTGTTCTATACCACCGACGTTACGGTGAAACTGCTTCCATTCGACAACAAGGCGGAATTGCAGGTGCTTGCCGATCTGCCGGAAGGGTCTTCGGTCGAGGACACGGACAGGGTTCTTCAGGAAATTGGTGCCCGTTTGGGAAAGGTGCCTGAAATCCTGTCGTTCCAGACTTATGCCGGCACTGCATCGCCTTTCAATTTCAACGGACTGGTTCGCCACTACTATCTGCGCGCACTGCCTGAACAGGGTGACGTGCAGATCAATCTCACCGAGAAGGGGGAGCGGGACCGGACCAGTCATGACATCGCGCTGGATATCCGCGAGATGCTGGCAGGTCTCGACCTACCCGCCGGTACTGTGTTGAAGGTGGTGGAGCCGCCCCCGGGGCCGCCGGTTCTGGCGACGCTGCTTGCGGAAATCTATGGGCCCGATGCCGAAACCAGGCGCGCGGTTGCAAGCAAGGTTCGCCAGGCCTTCGAGGACGTGCCGTTCATCGTGGATGTCGACGATTCCTTTGGAACCCAGGCCGACCGGGTGCGCATCGCCATCGATCAGGACCGGCTTGAATATCACCGGGTCGAGCAGGGCGATGTCTTCGACACCGTCCGGCGCCTCTATGGTGGAACGGAGGTCGGTTATTCGCACCGCGGCCGGGCGCGTTATCCGATCCCGATCCGGATCCATCTAGCCAGGGGCGACATGGTGATCGGTGAAGCGGTGCTTGCAACGCCGGTGCCGGCCAATGCATTGCCTGGAGGCCGGGGCGTGATCGAACTTGGCGACGTGGTGACGGTTCGCAGGGAAAAGACATCCTTTCCGGTGTTCCGCCACAACGGCCGCGCGGTTGAAATGGTAACCGGCGAACTGGCTGGTGCGTTCGAAGCTCCGGTTTACGGGATGCTGGCTGTTGGACAAAAGATCCAGGGCATGGATTGGGGACCTGACGGTGAACCGGTGATCTCGTTCCATGGTCAGCCCGAAGACGAAACGCGGCCAACCCTGCTCTGGGATGGCGAGTGGGAAGTCACCTGGGTCACTTTTCGGGACATGGGAGGTGCCTTCATGGTGGCGATCCTGGGCATCTACTTCCTGGTGGTGGCCCAGTTCGGTTCCTTCAAACTGCCGCTCGTGATCCTGACGCCAATTCCGCTGACGCTGATCGGCATCATGCTGGGGCACTGGCTGTTTGCTGCGCCATTCACGGCGACATCGATGATCGGTTTCATTGCACTTGCCGGCATCATCGTGCGCAACTCCATATTGCTGGTCGATTTCATCCAGCATTCGCGCACGCCCGACAAACCGCTTCTGGACGTTTTGCTGGAAGCCGGGGCAATCCGCTTCAAGCCGATCCTGTTGACAGCGCTTGCCGCCATGATCGGCGCTGCAGTTATCCTGACCGATCCGATATTTCAGGGGCTGGCGATCTCGCTGCTCTTCGGTCTGGCATCGTCGACGATCCTGACGGTTCTGGTGATCCCGGCGATCTACATGGCTCTGCGCCGCGACCAGGCACGACAGAAGGAAGTTTCGGAAGCTGGATGAGCGGCAGGTTGATTGTCGCCGGCGTCAAGCTGGTGCCGGTCCCTCAGGCGGGGATTGAATGATCGAAGCCTGTCTGGAGTGAAGACATCAACAAGTTCGGCCGGGGCACGAAGGCCCCGGCCGAACTTTGTTTTTCAGGAGTGTCAGTTGATGGCAGCGATCCGCGACGGCTTGCGGACACGGTCCAGCAAGGTGTCGACGCGGTAGCGCTCGGTTTCGAACGCTGTGCGCATTTCACCATCCAGCGTACGGCCCTTCGGCAGCTTGATACGCATCGGATCCATGTAACGGCCGTTGACGAGCACTTCATAGTGCAGGTGCGGGCCTGTCGACAGGCCGGTGGAGCCGACATATCCGATGATCTGGCCCTGCGTGACCTTGGATCCTTCACGGATGCCGCTGCCAAAACCACTCATGTGGTTATAGGTCGTGGTGTAGCCGTTCGTGTGCTGCAGCTCGATACGGCGGCCATAGCCGGAGCTCCAGCCGGCCTTTACGATTGTGCCGTTCCCGGCCGCCATGATCGGCGTTCCGCGCGAAGCAGACCAGTCCACACCGCGGTGCATCTTGGTGTAGCCATGGATCGGGTGGCGGCGCATGCCGAAACCGGAGCGGAACTTGCCGCCATTGAGCGGCTTGCGGATAAGAAACTTCTTGGCGCTCTGACCGGTGTCATCATAGAAATCGGTCACGCCGTCGTCTGGCGTGCGGAACCGGTAGAATTCTCGTGTGGTGTTGCCGGTGTTGAGCGCGGCATACAGGATCTTCGGCGGGCTGTTGTCGTCGCCGTCGGTGAAGAACAGCTCAAGGGCGTCGCCCGGCTGGACCCGCGCATTGAAGTCGACGTCAAAGGAGAACATCCGCACCAGATCGTTGATGATCTCTTCAGGCATGTCCTGTTCGAGAGCCGTCTGGTAGAGGCTGTCGTAGATTGCCGGGGTCGGGCCACCGTAGGAAACACGGTCGGCTTCTTCAAAGGCATCAGCAAGGAACGTGCTCGGTTCCTTGGCCTCAATATAGGCGCCACTGTCCGAGCGGGCCACCGTAGCGCGGTGCTCCGTGTTCTCATAGAGGCTGACGCGTTCAGGACGCATCCGCTCCAGATCGTCCGGCGACGGTGCATAGGCGATCCGCAATCTTTGTCCTTCAGTCAGGTCCGAAATGCCGAACAGGCTTGAGAAGGCGGTCGAGATTGCAAGTGCTTCATCTTCGGTCGCGTCATAATCCATCATGACGTCGACCAGATCCTGGTCCTTGGTAACGGGAACGATGCTTTCGTCCATTCCGGCAAAGCGGATGTCCTCGTCCTGTTTGGACACGAAGGAAACATTCTCCGGCGTGATGCGCACGGCGTAGCGTTCCAGGTCGGGCTGCAGGGCGAGATTGAAATCGAAGCGGCCCGGATCAACCAGGGATTTTGCCGCCATTTCGACAGCGTCAATAGAAAGAGTGCGCGCGGTTTCGCGAACGGCAAGCTCAACTTCGGTTTCGGACGGCGTCCGGTCGAGGTCTATGTCCCCGCTGGAAGACGGGAAGGGGGCAAGCGAAATGCTGACTTCGCTTTCCAGCTTTGCGCCATAGATGGAATCGGCCGGAAGCGGAGTGCCGGTTTCGGCAACACTGATGCCGCCATCATCGTCGTTATTGTCAGCGAACATGTTCAACGGATTGAACGGGGGAATGCGCTCCGCGAGTTCCGGATCCTTGCGGGTCGCAAGCGTTGCGCTGACGAAGACATGCGGCTGGACCCGAATATGATCCCTGTCACCTTCGCGGGTGACCACATTAACGTCGATGACATGCTTGCTGGAATATTCGGCTGCGGTGCGCAGGACGCGATCGCCCTTGGCGCCACCGCTGGACAGGGCAAAGCCGTTCAGAAATGCACCGGACGAGGGCGCGGCTTCCACACTGTATTGACCGTCGAGTGCCGCCATGAGGGCTCCACCCATCAATACAAGTGATGTCACGCCAGTCAGGACGGTACCTGCAAACCAGCGCAAAGACACCTGCCGACGGTCGGACATGCCACTGCGGCCTTCGTAGCCGCGCAGCGGCGGCTCTTCACCTAACTCTATACGTAGGGTCTGCGCGCTATGGAAGGGCCCCAAATGCATTAATACCTGTCCGGTCCTTTTAAGCTATCGCGTGAATCCGAAGCCCGCAGCCCTGGGCCACGGCCAGTATGTTTCAGCGGTGCTAAACATAACAGATCCTGCTACATGCAGTGTTTGATTTAAATCGTCAATTGTTTCTGCACGGATGCCCACGAGGCGAACCGCTTCGAGGTGGTGGGTTACGAGCAGAATTTGTCGGTTCTGTGGTCGCAATAGGGCTACGTGTCTTCTTTATAAGGGGGCTCATATGGGAGGCTGTGGGCATTCCCGTATTCCCGGAGCAAAAAAGACAAAAAGAAATCGAAAAAATTCGCGGGAGAAGACGAGGCTCCGGGACTAAATCGATGATTTAGATAAGGGAATCCGTACGTTTTGGCTTGTGTGAATCTTTTTTGACAAAGAGTGTTGACTCATCTTCAGGCCATGCGTATAACGCCCTCCATCGACGGCGGCGCCGCCAACACGGCGCTCCTCGCTGTTGGTTCTACCAAACAACTTTGCCGCATCGACCTGGCAACAGGGAAGTGGTTCGGCGTCTTTGGTTGAAGGCTTTCAGGCCGCATTTGCTGACTGGCGAATGGTTCTTTGACAATTTGATTATTGAAGGAAGGGAAGCGTAGGCGGCGTTGGCCTTGCGATCATTGGATGTTTTCGGATGTCTGATGGTTT
>MRWG01000532.1_pt1 | contig 40212 bp, 42 predicted proteins | sample 1013341 | NCBI WGS metagenome assembly MRWG01 (sample SAMN06117577, study PRJNA244670) | biofilm metagenome | biome: Water; feature: Cathode Biofilm; material: Biofilm; isolation source: microbial consortium enriched at the cathode of a solar microbial fuel cell | place: USA: District of Columbia ... | reverse complement strand
GTGTCATCGGCAGCACCGAAACCCTGCGCCTGGATCACCAGCACAAGCGCAGCATGGCGGTGGACGACAAATTGCGCGTCGCACAGGCTGCCGTCGCCCTTCTCCCTGACGGAGCCAGCGTTTTCTTCGATGTTGGCACGACGAGCGAAATGACAGCCAGCGTCCTGAACCAGCGCCCCGGCTTTCGGGTATTCACCAACTCAATGCGCGTCGCCCTCGCCTTCGACCCCGCGCAGCATGACGTCAATGTCCTTGGCCGCAAGGTCGAGGGGCGCGACGGCTCGCTTGTCGGAGAGGAAATCATGCTCTCTCTCGCAGCCCTGCGCTTCGACTTCGCACTGATCGGGTGTTCCGCCGTGGATACCGAGGGGCGCGTGATGGATTTCGACCTGTCGAAGATCGCAGTCAAAAAGGCCGCCATGAAGGCAGCCTCCCGGAAGCTCCTGATCGCCGCGCCCAGCAAGTTCGGCCGCACGGCGCTCTCCGCCTTTGCCGAGATTTCGGAATTCGATGCCGTGGTTGACGGGACCTCGGCGTAGAGGCGCTGCAAACCAACCCGACCGGGCGCAAGACACCGCCCAACCTCACTCAGGCAAGCCACTGATCTGGCGGCACAGCATTTGCTGAGCGACATCGCTCAGCAAATGCTTATCCGAAGACCGCGCCTGCGCACATTGGGGCGAATGGGCCTGTCGCAAACCATCCTGCCCTGTACGCACCGGGGACAGGCTCCGCTTCACCAAAAATCAACAGCCGCCCCTCAGCAAAAGCCGGCCTTGGCGCACATTGAAACGCCAAAGCAACGCTATTGCACGCCCCTTTAGCGGCTCACTTCTCGCCGACCCGACGACCGCAGCGGAATTGATATTGACTATATATACGCATTAACGTATATACGAATTCATGAATATTAAAACTGCCATCAACCCGGATGAAATGCGCACCGCCGTAGACCAGGCGAGCGAGCTGATGAAGGCGCTGTCGAACCCGCATCGCCTTTTGATCCTTTGCAGCCTGAACGACGGTGAGAAATCCGTTGGGCAACTCGCGGAGTTCCTCGGCATTCGCGATTCCACGGTTTCGCAGCATCTGGCGCTGCTGCGTCGGGACGGCATCATTGCCGGCCGCCGCGACGGTCAGACCATCTGGTACCACATCGAGGTCGACATCGCGCGTGAGGTGGTGGGCGTGCTCTACAATCACTACTGCTCAGCCGGCACCTGATCACCCGCCACCTGAAGCGTGCCAACCAGCCCAACCAGCGCCGCTCATCGTCAGCGCACAAATCAACCACAAGACAACATCCGCACAGAAACGCAGACAGCATCATTCGACTGTCAGCCGCCTGTCGATCATGACAATGAACAAGAGGACGTTTCCATGACAGCCAAGCCCGAAGTTACCGGCTTTTTTGATCCGCGCACCTGGTCGATCCAGTATGTCGTCGCCGATCCTGAAACCGGCAAATGCGCCATCATCGACCCTGTTCTTGACTATGACGAGAAGTCGGCAGCGACAGCGACCACACATGCCGACAACATTCTCAACTTCATTGCCAGCAAGGGCTATGAGATCGAGTGGATTCTCGACACGCATCCGCACGCCGACCACTTTTCTGCCGCTGCCTATCTCAGGGACAAAACCGGAGCGCCGACCGCAATCGGTGAGAAGGTGACAGAGGTCCAGAAGCTGTGGAAGGGGTTTTACAACTGGCCCGATTTCCCGGCAGACGGCTCGCAGTGGGACAAGCTCTTCGCCGATGGCGAGACCTTCAAGATCGGCAACATCCCTGCAAAGGTGATGTTCTCACCCGGCCATACGCTCGCTTCGATCACGTATGTGATCGGTGACGCCGCTTTTGTTCACGACACACTGTTCATGCCTGATGGCGGCACGGCCCGCGCGGACTTTCCCGGCGGCAGTGCGACAGAACTCTGGAAGTCCATCCAGGACATTCTGGCCCTGCCCGACGAAACGCGCATCTTCACCGGCCACGACTATCAGCCGGGCGGGCGAGAGCCCATGTGGGAATCGACCGTGGCCGAGCAGAAGGCGAAGAACATCCATATGTCGGTCTACAAGACTGAATCGGAGTTCGTCACCGCACGGGACGCGCGCGACAAGACGCTTTCCATGCCGAAGTTGATCCTGCACGCCCTGCAGATCAACACCAATGCCGGACGGCTTCCGGAACCCGAGAAGAACGGACAGCGCTATCTCAAGATTCCGATGAACCTGCTGGAAGGCGCCGCCTGGGACGACTGATGGAGGATTGCAGTTCTGGGTGGAGCCCAGCGACAAAAGGGAAAGGGGGCGGAACGGCCGCCTTCCCGGAGAAGCACACCACCTGGAACCGCCCGCCACATCCCCCGGCCTGAGCACTCCTCAAACCGTCGACATCAAGGACCAAGAATAAATGACTGAATTCACCCCGTGGCTATCGCTGCTGGGCGGCAGCCTGATCGGCCTTGCCGCAGTGCTGCTGATGGCTTTCCACGGCCGCATCGCCGGCATGACAGGGATCCTCTCCGCTCTCATCCCACCCCTTTCAAGCGACTGGGGCTGGCGCGCGGCATTCATTGTCGGAGCCATCGGCGCACCGGCATTGATCGTCGGCCTGACGGGCTACACCATACCCTTTGAAAGCCCCACCCCCGCGCCCTGGCTCATCATCGGCGGCCTGATTGCGGGCGCCGGCGCTTATTTCGGTTCGGGCTGCACCTCCGGGCATGGTGTCTGCGGTATGGCGCGTGTCTCGCCCCGCTCAATCGTCGCGACACTCACCTTCATGGCGTCAACCGCCATCACCGTCTTTGTCATCCGTCACGTCATTGGAGGTCTTTAATGACCCGGATCTTCTCCGCTCTCGTCATTGGCCTGATCTTCGGGGCCGGCATTGCACTCTCCGGCATGGCCAATCCGGCAAAGGTGCTGAACTTCTTTGATGTTGCCGGAAGCTGGGATCCTTCCCTCGCCTTCGTCATGGGTGGCGCCCTCGTGGTAACCGCCATCGGATACACATTCGTCCTCAAGCGCAAAGCACCGGTCTTTGACCGGCTGTTCCACCTGCCGACGCGCCGGGATATCGATCTGCCGCTTCTCACAGGCTCGGCCGTGTTCGGCATTGGCTGGGGCATCACCGGCTTTTGCCCGGGCGGCGCAATCCCGGCGCTGGGGCTGGGCTATTCCGACGCCTGGGTTTTCGTCGGCTCGATGGTCGCCGGCATCGCGCTTGCCAGAATTGCCCGGCACACCATGGCCGCACGCGCAGCCGGAAAGGCGGTCTGAAAATGTGGCCCTTTAGTCTTTTCCGGAGATCCGGGAAAACGAACGTCCGGAAGATCGACGAACGTTTCGCGACCGCCGGGCAGGTTCGGCCCGAAGACATCGCTCAACTGGCGCAGGAAGGCTATGTCGCCATTCTCTGCGCGCGGCCCGACAATGAAGAGCCGGGTCAGCCCGCATTCGCGGTGATTGCCTGCGAGGCGGAGAACCACGGCATGAAAGCCGTCCACGTCCCGGTCACGGGAGCGCCGTCGGCGGCACAGGCCGACCGCTTCAAGGAAGCAATGAAAGCTTTCGACGGGCCGGTTCTGGGATATTGCCGATCCGGCGCACGGGCCGCCGTGCTCTACTCATCCATCAGGCAGTGATCTGCCGGTGACCGACCCCACGCCATCGCGCCGGACGCGATGGCGTCCACCCCTTATTCGCGTGACAGACCGATCATGACCAAAGCATCTCGATATTTTCCGTTTCTCCAATGGATCAGGGACTATGACGGAACGGTGCTGACCAGCGACCTTCTGGCTGCGGTCATCGTCACGATCATGCTGATCCCGCAATCACTCGCCTACGCCATGCTGGCCGGCCTGCCGGCAGAAGTCGGCCTCTACGCCTCGATCCTGCCTCTGGTGGCCTATGCGATATTCGGCACCAGCCGCACACTCGCTGTCGGCCCCGTCGCCGTCGTCTCGCTGATGACCGCCTCGGCCGTCGGGCAGATTGCAGCGCAGGGCACGCTGGACTATCTCACCGCAGCAATCGCGCTGGCGCTGCTGTCCGGTGGCATGCTCATCATCATGGGCATTTTCAGGCTCGGCTTCCTCGCCAATTTCCTGTCACATCCGGTGATATCGGGCTTCATCACCGCATCGGGCCTGCTGATCGCTGCCGGACAGCTTCGCCACATCCTCGGCGTATCGGGTGGCGGCGGCACGCTTCCAGAAATCCTCGGATCGCTGTCCGGTCAGTTCACCGCCATCAATCCGGTCACGCTCGCCATCGGCGTCAGCGTTCTGGCCTTCCTGTATTTCGCCCGCAAATATCTCAAACCCCTACTGATCAAAGCGCGCATCCCCCCCCGCGCCGCAGACATGGTAGCGAAAGCAGCTCCGATCCTTGCGGTTGCAGCAACGGTTGCACTGGCTGCCGCCCTTGATCTGGGTGCGCGCGGCGTCGCGCTGGTCGGCGCTATTCCGCAGGGCCTGCCAGCCTTCGGCGCGCCTGCTCTCTCGCTCGATCTCCTGTCGACGCTGCTCCTACCCGCCTTCCTCATTTCGGTGGTCGGCTTTGTCGAATCCGTTTCCGTGGGGCAGACCCTGGCAGCCAAACGGCGGCAGCGCATCAATCCCGATCAGGAGCTGATCGGGCTGGGCGCCGCCAACATCGCTGCCGGTCTTTCATCCGGCTATCCCGTAACCGGCGGCTTCGCGCGCTCCGTGGTCAATTTCGACGCCGGCGCACAACCCCCCGCCGCAGGCGTGTTCACCGCTGTCGGGATCGCGCTCGCAGCGCTTTTCCTCACCCCGCTGCTCGCCAGCCTGCCGCAGGCGACCCTTGCCGCAACCATCATCGTTGCCGTGCTCTCGCTGGTGGATTTCGGAGCGGTGCGCCGGGTCTTCGCCTATTCCAGATCCGACTTCGCAGCCATGGCCGCCACCATCCTCGTCACGCTTGGCTGGGGCGTCGAACTCGGCATCGTTGCCGGTGTCCTGCTGTCGCTGCTGCTGCATCTCTACCGCACCAGCAAGCCACACACGGCCATCATCGGCCAGGTGCCGGGCACCGAGCACTACCGCAACATCGAACGGCATTCCGTCCTCACCAGTCCGGAAATCCTGTCGATCCGCGTCGATGAAAGCCTGTACTTTGCCAATTCGCGCTACCTTGAAGACACAATCGCCAAGCACGTGGCCGCCCGGCCGGACCTCAAGCACGTCATCCTGATGTGCTCGGCTGTCAACGCGATTGATGCATCGGCGCTGGAAAGCCTCGAAGAGATCAACCGTCGCCTCTCCGATGCTGGCCTAGGTTTTCACCTGTCGGAGGTCAAAGGGCCGGTCATGGACCGCCTCGGGGACACTGAATTCCTGAAACATCTCAACGGCAGGGTCTTCCTCAGCCAGCACGAAGCAGTTTCGGCGCTCAGGGAACCCCGTCAGCCTGTAATGGAAAGAGCGACCATCGACGCCTGACCCCCGCGCCCGGAGCCCGCAAAGCGGCTTTAACAGGCAGGGAGTTCTCTCTCTTCCGTCACACGCCTCCGCATTTCTGGATTGCCTGCGTTCGTTCGGACGCAGGCAATCCAGAGTCCGCTCCCTGTCGCAACTTTTCACCACACCTTTAAAAAACTGTCGTCAATCCGCGTTACCCAACGGCCGAACGCAAATGCAATTCTAATTGCGGACTGGAGACAAAATGGTACAGAAATTGCAAAACCTGCTGGCGGCCAGCGTGGTCGTTGTATGCGGATCGGTCACATCGGCATCAGCAGATGTCACAGTCGAATTCTGGCACAGCTTCAACAACGCTGCCGGTGAGGCGCTTGACCAGATCATCGAGGCCTTCGAGAAAGACAATCCGGGCATCGAGATCGACGCCCAGCACATCGGCAATTACAACGACATCGTTGCCAAGTTGCAGGCCGCGATTCCCGCCAAGCGCGAACCCGATGCAGTGATCATGGAAGTGACGCGTTACGGTCTTTTCGCGGATCGCGGTGTGCTTGAAGATCTGACCGCCTATGTGGAAGCCGATCCGCTGAAAGACGAGCTGTTCGACTTCGCCCGCGAGGTCGGAGTGTTCGAGGGCAAAAACTACATCGTCCCCTTCAATTCCTCGACGCCGGTTCTCTACTACAATCAGGAGATCTTCGAGCGCGCAGGCCTCTCCGACGAGACGCCGCTGAAGACTTATGACGATCTTCTGGCCGCTGCCAAGAGCATCACCGAGAAGCTTGGCGACGAGGGCATCACCGGCATCGCTGCGCCCGGCCAGTTCGCGCGCTGGGGCCTGATCATGGACAATGACAGCGACCTGATCGACTCCAAATCCGGCGAGATCCTGATTGATGCGCCAAACACGATTGAGGCCTATCAGTGGATGGCTTCGCTGGTGCACGAACACAAGGTCGCTTCTGCCGACGGCGTGACCGAAGAGAACAATGGTCGCGACGCGTTCCTCGCCGGCAAAGTCGGCATCATGCTGAACTCGACCGGCAATTACGGCCGCGCGACCAAGGCGCTGGGCGACAAGCTCGCCGTGCGCCCGATGCCCTGCAACAAGACCTGCGCCGTCCCGATCGGCGGCGCCGGAATCGGCATCCTCTCCACCGCCGATGACGAGGTGAAGGACGCCGCCTACAAGTTCATCAGCTACGCAGCTTCGCCTGAATCCAATGCCGTCTGGTTCGCTGCGACCGGCTACATGCCGATCAACAAGAACACGGCCGCCCAGCCCATCGCCGCCGAAGCCCTGGCCAACAAGCCCGGCATCGACGTCGCGATCAACCAGCTCGGTTTCGCCCGCGGTCGTCCGCGTCCTCCGGTCGTCACCTGGATGCGCGCCACCGAGTACGATCAGTGGCAGGCCATGGCGCTCGGCCAGCGTGATGTCACAGAGACCCTTGAGGGCTTCGCAGAGCGCACCCGCAACGAAGCCAAGCGGCTGACGCAGTAAATCCGAAACACAGACCGTTCGGGGTCCCCTTCGTGGGGCCCCGTTTCATGCATTCCGGATACCCCCATGTCGCGCAAGCTCACGCCCTATCTGTTCGTCCTGCCGCTGATGACGTTCATCGCGCTGTTCACCTACATTCCAATTGTCACGAGTCTGAATCTCAGCTTCCGCGAATGGGATTTCATGTCACCGGACAAGCCGTTCGTCGGCTTCGACAATTACCGCCTACTTTTGAGCTCGCACGAATTCTGGAACTCACTCTACGTGACGACCCTCTTCGCCGTGATCTCCGTTCCGCTGCGGCTTGTGCTCGCTCTTGGCGTGGCCAGTTTCCTGACGCGTGAGACGCTGGCTCCGCGCCTTCTGCGTGGCGCGCTTTTTCTGCCCTCGGTAACATCCACCGTTTCCATCGCGGTGGTGTTCTCCTGGGTTTTCTCCACCGATTACGGCATGGCCAACGCTCTTTTGCAGTCGCTCGGCGCAGGCAAGGTGCCCTGGCTGCAGGATCCGCAGATCGCGCTCTGGGTGCTGATCTTCGTCAACACATGGAAACAGCTCGGCTACGACATCGTGATCTATATCGCGGGCCTTCAGGCAATCCCCCGCGAGCTTTACGACGCGGCAGCGGTGGACGGCGGCAGCCGGTTCCACGTGTTCCGCCGCGTGACAGTACCGCTGGTCATGCCCACCACCTATTTCCTGCTCGTCATTTCAGTGATCGAGGCGTTCCAGGTCTTCACCATCGTGAGCGTCATGACGCATGGCGGACCGGCCGGAGCGACCGACCTTCTGGTCAACATGCTCTACCGCATCGGTTTCACGCTGTTCGACATCGGCACCGGCTCCGCACTGGCGGTGCTCCTGTTCATCTTCCTGATCATGCTGGCGTTCATCAAAGCCCGGGTCATCGGCCGGAGAGTTCATTATGAAGCCTGACAATCCCGTCATCGCCGGGCTGGCGCTTGCTGCCGGCCTCCTGTTCCTGTCCCCGGTTCTCTATTCGATCTGGATGTCGTTCCAGACGGCCGACGCCTATTATGCGGGAACGGTCGAGTTCACCGTACTCAACTATGCGGTCGCGGTGGGGCAGTACAATTTCGCCCGCTATCTCCTGAACAGCCTGATCGTTTCGGGCCTGGTGACGGTGCTCGGCATCACCTTTGCGACGATGGCCGCCTTTGCCTTTGCGCGGTATCGGTTCCGGGGTGGCAATCTTCTGTTCGGCGCGATGGTGGCGACGCTGATGATCCCCAGTCACATCAGCCTCATTCCGAACTATCTGACGCTTGCAAGGGCGGGCCTTCTCGACAGTTACGCGGGACTGGTCCTGCCGGCCATCTCCAATGGCTTTGCGGCCTTCTTCCTGCGCCAGTACATCCGCGGCATTCCCCGCTCGCTGGACGAAGCCGCCTATATGGACGGCGCGACATCGCTTCAGGTTCTGTGGCGGGTCATCGTGCCGATCGCCCGCCCGGCAATCCTGTCCATGGGCCTCTACATCTTCATCGCCGAGTGGAACAACTACATCTGGCCGCTCGTAGCGATCGGCGACGAGGATCTCTACACCCTTCAGGTCGGGCTGGCGCGGCTGTACCGCATCAACCCCGGTGAGGGCGCAATCGACTGGCCGCTGGTCATGGCGGCTTCGACCATCAGCATTCTGCCGGTGCTCGTCGGCTTTGCTCTCGTTGAGCGACATCTGGTGCGCGGCATCACGATGGGCGCAGTGAAATAATCCAAAGACGGAAGGAATACGTTTTGACACGCATCGCGTCACACCGCGGCGGCACGCTGGAATTTGGCGACAGCACCTTCGCCGGCTTCTCGGCGACTGCAGGCATGCCCGTTGAAGAGGTCGAGTTCGACCTGCACCCCACGCTGGACGGCGTCATCTTCGTCCATCACGATCCGACGCTTGATCGCACCACCGACCGCAGCGGCGCTATCGCCGGACTAACGGCTGATGAGGTTCGCGCGGCAATCGTCAACCACAGCCAAGCCGGCCCTACCCACACGCTCGACCTTGATGAACTGTGTGCAGTCTTTGCAGACAGTCCGGTCCTGTTTCGCTGCGAGATCAAGCCCGGCGCAGATGGTCGCCCCTACCCCGACTTCGTACCGCGTGTAATCGATGCGCTTGAGCGCAACGGCCGCCTGCACAAGACACATTTCTCGTCCTTCCTGATCGACACGCTTCGGGAGCTGGGCGAAGCAACCGACCGACCGCGCCTGTGGCTGGTCTCCCCGCCGGTGCTACAGCAGGCGGGCGTCGATGGCGTCATTGCGCTCGCGCGCTCCGTCGGCGTTTCCGAGATCGGCGTGAACATCGACTGCGCCGATGCGCAGCTGATGCAGCGCGTGCTCGACGCCGGCATGGAGTTTGGTTGCTGGGCAGCACACACCACGCCGCAGATCGAGAAGGCGTTTGATCTTGGCGTCAAGGTTTTCACAACCGACCGTCCGAGCCTCGCCGTCGCTACACGCGAAAGGCACCCGGAGGCATCGGCCCGCATTGCACGGGAGCGACAGGCATGAGTGCCATCAGCCTGTCCAACATTCGCAAATCCTACGCCGGAGGACCGCGCATCCTGCACGATGTCTCCATGGAGATAAGCCCCGGTGAGTTCATCGTGATCGTCGGCCCCTCCGGCTGTGGCAAGTCCACCCTGCTCCGCCTCGTGGCCGGGCTTGAGGGCTGCGAGGGCGGCGACATCATGATCGACGGGAAGCGTGCCAACGATCTGGCGCCGCGCGACCGCGACATCGCCATGATCTTCCAGAACTACGCGCTCTACCCGCACATGACGGTTCTGCAGAACATCGCGTTTGGCCTGGAGCTGCGCGGTGTGCCGAAGTCCGAGCGCACTGCACGGGCGCAGGAGGTAGCGCGCATGCTCCAGCTCGACGCCTATCTGGACCGCAAGCCCGGCGCTCTTTCCGGTGGTCAGCGCCAGCGCGTTGCAATGGGCCGCGCAATGGCGCGCAACACCTCTACCTTCCTCATGGACGAACCGCTGTCCAATCTGGACAACGCGCTGCGCGTGACCATGCGGGCCGAGATCAAGGAAATGCACCAGAAGCTCGGCGCGACGATCATCTATGTCACGCACGACCAGACCGAAGCGCTCTCGCTTGCCGACCGCATCGCGGTGATGAAGGACGGCCACCTGCAGCAGTTCGATACGCCCGAAGCGATCTACGACCGACCGGCAAACCGCTTCGTGGCGAGCTTCCTCGGAGCGCCATCCATGAACTTCCTGGACGCTGACAGACTGCCCGGCTTCAATGCACCCGCCGCACTCACAGCAGGCCTGCGCCCCGACGCGCTTTCCGTCCATGAGCGTCAGCCCGGCGAGGCAGCCCTGCCCGGCAGGGTTCTTCTTTCGGAAATGACAGGCTCCGAACTCATCCTGCATTGCGAAACGCCGGCTGGCCGGGTGACTTTGACAAGCCATCGAAAGTCTCTACCAAGAGACCCTTCGGACCTGTGGATCGGATTTGACGTATCCCAGGCGCATTTCTTTGACACGCAGAGCGGGGACCGTGTTGAACTCGGGAGATGACCGCCGGGAGATTGGCCATGGCAGAGCATATAACAGGATCGGCGCAGAATGCGCCGCAGTTTCTGAGCGAACTCGTGGCCAGCAATTCGGAGAAGCTGACAAAAACCGACACCCGCCTGCTCGATGTGCTCATGCAGAACCCGTTCCGCGCCGCAATGGAGAATGGGCGGGAAGTGTCGTTTCGTGCCGGTGTTCACCCGGCCTCCGCCGTGCGGCTGGCAAGGCGGCTGGGCTTCAGTGGCTATCCGGAATTCCGGGCCTTTCTACAGTCCGGCCTTGTCGAGGGTGGCGAGGATTTCGAAAAACCGGCCGCCCGCATCGCGGCGCGCCTGATCCGCGCCGAGGATGGCAGCCTCGTGAGCTCGGTAATCGACAGTGAGATTGCAGCGCTTGAAACACTGCGCAGCTCCGTATCCAATGCGGATATCCGGAGTTTCGCAGAAGCGCTGCGCGACGCCCGGCGCATTTTCATCTTCGGGCGCAGTCACGCCACGACGCTCTCCCATCTCATCGCGCTCCGCCTGATGCGCTCGGGTTATGACGCCTGTGATCTGGCGGATGCCCCCAGCCGGATTCCCGAGATGCTGACGGGGCTTCGCAGCGATGATGTCGTCTGGCTGATCGCCTTCAGGCAGCAGACGCGCCAGGTTCAGGACATCCAGCGTCTTGCAGCCGCAAAGGGGGCAAAGGTGCTGGCCCTCACCGACATGCACGGCATCCGTTTCAACCCGGCGCCCGATCAGCACATAGCGGTTTCACGCGGTGTTCTGGGCGACTCGCAATCGCTGGTCGTCCCGATGACCGTTGCCAACACGGTCATTCTGAACCTGGCCGCCATAGATGAAGGCCGCTCCCTGCGCGCCCTCGAGGAATACCGCATCTGCCGTGGGGAGCTGCCGTTCTAGGCTCGGCTGGCAACGTCCGAGACATCTTCCATCGCACCAAGCACCCTATGCGCACGGCCTCCCCTTTCAGCGCGAATCCTCCCGTGGGAGAAGATTGGCGAGAATTGGCACAGTTTTCTCCGCAATCGGCTCAATGAGGGAGCCAAGTATTGCGTTTCTGTCGAAAACGTCCGGATCGGACGCAAGCTTTTCGCGAAGTGCATGACCGAAGGCGAGCCTTAGCTCCGTTCCAATGTTGAACTTCGCGACCCGCGTCTGAAGGGCGATTTCACGCCGCTGCTTCGCAGGAATGCCGCTTCCCCCGTGCAACACGAGTGGGGTGGGCACCACCGCCTCTATCGCTCGAATGATCGCCATGTCCGCCGGAACAGTATCGGTTTGGCTGAGATGGGTGTTGCCCGCGGAAATGGCCAGTGCGTCCACCGGCGCCTCCTGAATGAAGATCCGCGCCTCATCCGGGCTGGTGCCCACGGATTCTTTTGCCCCCACATAGCCGACGATGCCGAGTTCCCCTTCCACGCTCACACCGGCTGTTCGGGCAGCGGTCAGGACCTCTCGCGTGTTCTCGATATTCTCCTCAAGCGGCAGGGCCGATCCATCATACATCACAGATGTGAAGCCGGCTTCGATGGCGTCCAGGCACTCCAGCGGTGTCTTGCCGTGATCAAGGTGCGCAACGACGGGGACACTGGCCCGCTCGGCCAGACTGCGAAACATGGCTGCGAGAACGGGCAAGGGCGTGTGCGCCCGGCACCCGGGTCCCGCCTGAAGGATGAGGGGACACCCAACCTCCTCGGCTGCGCGGACATAGGCGTAGGCGTCTTCCCATCCAAGGACCACCACGCCTGCCAGCGCCCCACCCTTGTCTGCGATGTTGTCGAAAGCCTCGTTTAACGTAACCAGCGGCATGTTTCAGTCCATCCTCGCGGCGGTCATGGTCTGTTGCGCCATGAACCCGGTCACGTCTTCCAGCGCCGGCATTGCATCCGCGCACCCCTTTCGCGAAACGACGATTGCAGCAGCTGCGGAGCCGCGCGCAATGCTGTCATGCAAGTCGGCGCCGCAGTAATGCGCGGCAAGAAAGGATGCCATGAAAGCGTCCCCTGCTCCGACCGGCTTCAATGCGGTCACGGGGTAGATGCCCGTGCGCAACTCCTGCCGGCCATCGAAGGAAAAAGCGCCATCCTGCCCCATCTTGTAGATGCAAAGCCCCACCCCTTCCCTGAGAAGGGTGCGGGCAAGGCCTGGATTCGGCTGCGCCTCACCGTACATCACCGCAAATTCCAGATCATTTCCGACGACGATCTGGCACATGCGGGCGGTCGAACGGTAGACAGCACTCGCCTCTTCAATGCTGCTCCACGAATATGGCCGGTAGTCGAGATCGAGAACCACATCGACACCGGCTCCTCTCGCCCGCTCCATTGCTTTGATCACCACCGAGCGTGAAGGTTCGCGCGCGAGAGCGGTGCCTGTCACCACCAGCGCCTGAACGCCAGCGAGATCCATGCTCTCGGCAAGATGCAGGGGCAGATCGAAATCAGCGGCCCCATTGCGATAGATCAGTGTTTCGTGGTCCTCTAGCCGTGTCTCGGACAACGCCAGAGAGGTTCGCAGGCCCGGGCCGGAACGCGCCACCAGTTCCTGACCGATGCCCAGCGCTGTCATCCGGTTGGCGCAGAAGCGACCGACCGGATCGTCCGACAGCGCGGTCATGAGACTGGCGCGGCAGCCCAGCCGCGAAAGGCCGGCTGCGATATTGGCTGCCGAACCGCCCAACATGGCTGAAAAGTTGACCGCGTCGGCAATCTTCGTGCCGGCGGGTTCGGGATACAGGTCCATGCCCGCCCGTCCCACCACGATGAAACGGGATTGAGGTATTCTGATTTCGGCGGTCATTTTTCCTGCTCTTGTAATGCTGGGTCGCGGGTTGTGCTGCGCGCGACGAAATCCACCGGCACGACAACACGGATCGAATGATCCGGCTTCTCGACAAGCTGGCGGACACCTTTGACCGTGGCGGTGATCACCGCCCCCATGTCCTGCGCGATGGTGCTCAGGCGATAGGCCGCCCAGCGAGCCATCTCGACATCGTCATATCCGACGATCTGATAGTCGTCGGGCGCGGTCAGACCAAAGCTCTCGCGCGCCGCATCCATAAAGCCCATGGCCATGAGATCGTTGCTGCAAAACACGCCGTCGGGCCGCGCGGATGCGCCGAAGAATTCGCATGCGGCGCGAACACCGCTGTCATAGCTGTGGTCGCCCTCATGAGCAGCGCACGCCACCATGCCGGCACGCTCCAGCCCCGTGAGGAAACCGCGCATCCGTTCTTCGCTGGCATCCGGGTCGTTGACGCTCTGCCCCGACACGAAAGCGATGTTGCGGCATCCTCTTGCGGTCAGAACCTCCGCCGCTTTCAAGCCGCCGCCATGGTGATCGCTGGTTACGTAATTGGCCGCCAGTCCCTTGATACCTCCGCGGTTCAGGATCAGCGTCGGCGTGCCCCGCTGGGAACACAGGGTTAGCACGCTTGATGGGGGACGGAACCCGGTCATGACCACGGCAGACGGCAAATGGCTCAGGATCGCTTCTATCCGGGCGCTCATGGTCCGGGCATTGGGCACCTGAAACACAAGCGGCAGATAACCGTTGCGCTCCAGCTCACGGATCAGGCGTGTCATGATCCCCGCACGCACCGGGTTCGTTACGTCACGCACCACCACCGCGATGACGTGGGGATATTCCCGCATGATCAGCCGTGCGGCAGAGGTCGGCCGGTAGCCCAGCTCATGCGCAACTTTGAGGATGCGGCGTCGCAGGTCGGGCGATATCCGTGACATCGGATCAAACGCCCGCGATACGGTCGAGCGCGATACCGAAAGTCGTTCTGCAATATCCAGCGCGGTGACTTTGTCGGCCAAAAGCTGGTCCCCCTTACTACCCGGCGCCCAGCAGGAGGACTTTTATGTGCCGCTCGCTCTCAAAAGAAGCTGCGAAAGCCTCTCGCAAATCGGCAAGCCTGTAGCTTCCGGTCACAATCGGGCGGGGATCGATCCGGCCGTCCACCAGCATGGAGGCCGAACGCGCGAAAACGGCATTCTGCCTGAAGGTCGAAACCAGATCGATCTCTCTCGTCGTCATGTGATTGAACGGCACCGTGCACTCCATTGTCGGGATCATTCCGACAAGCACGGCTTTTCCGCCGCGGCTGATCATGCGCACACAATCGTTGAGGCCCGCAGCATTGCCTGACGCCTCGAACCCAATGTCGAATGCTCCCCCGGCTGCATCCAGCGTCTCGACGGCTTCGCGTCTCATCGGATCAATTACGTCGGTCGCACCCATTTTCAGCGCCGTGTCGCGCCGAAACTGGCTGGGGTCGGAAACACAGATCCGCGCCGCACCCGCAGCGTGTGCAGTGGCGGCGATCAGGCAACCGATCGTGCCACCGCCCGTGATGACCACATCACGGCCGAGCAACGCCCCTGCACGCTCTACGGCATGGACCGCAATCGAAAGCGGCTCCGTCAATGCAATGATTTTGTGAGGTGTTTCCGCCGGAACTTTCACGCAGCGGACGGCTTTGACAACGAAGCTGTCACGATAACCGCCATCCAGATGCGGGTCATGGCTTGCGGACCCCATGAACTGAACATTGTGGCACAGATTTGCCCGCCCTGCCCGGCAGCTCGGACAAGAGCCGCAGGTCAAGGCCGGATCCACCACAACCCGATCCCCGGGCGCAAAGCCAGCGACATCAGGACCGGCTTCGATCACGTCGCCGCTCATCTCATGCCCCAGAACAAACGGGGCCTTGAGCATGAAACTTCCCATCCGCGCGTGGCGGAAATAGTGTTGATCCGACCCGCAGATCCCGGCCGCGCCGAGGCGGATGCGCAGTTCATCAGCACCCAGTGGTTCTGCGCGAACCTGCTCGTAGCGCAAATCTTCAGGGCCATGCAGCATGGCTCCCATGATCGATACCGACTGGTTCACAGGGAACCTCCTTTGACGAAAGCGGGCAAAGCCGTGCTGAGTGCGGGAATGAACAGAAGCGCCAGCAGTGCGAGCACAAGCGGAACCACGAACAGAAGCAGGCTGCGGCTGACAAAAGCGGGCGTCACATCAGACACCTTTGCAAGAACGAATATCACCATCCCGACCGGCGGGGTCAGCAAGCCGAGCATCAGATTGAACATGAAGAAAACGCCGAAATGGATCGGATCGATTCCAAGCGAATTGGCCGTCGGCAGGAGCACTGGAACCAGTATGGTGATTGCTGCGATCATGTCGAGGAAACAGCCGACGATCAGCGTTACGGCGGCCACCAGGAACAGAAACAGGATGGGGCTGTCCGTCATTCCGGTCACAATGTCCCGAACCAGCGGACCCACATTGTTCGCCGTCAGAAGCCAGGAGAAAATCGCGGACCCCGCCACGATGATCAGGATAGAAGACGTGGTGGTCGCCGTTTCACGGCTGAGGCGGACGAAATCTCCCCAACCCATTGTGCGGAACACGAAAGCGCTCAGCACGATGGCATAGGCCGAAGCAGCAACTGCGGCCTCGGTCGGCGTAAAGACCCCCAGTGTAATGCCACCGATAATGATAACCGGCGTCAAAAGCGGGAAGATCGCATGGCGCGCGCGCGACAAGATCAGGCGCGGCTCGAACCGCTGGCTGGGTTCATAACCACGGCGACGCGAGATCAGAAAGATGGTGAGGCTGATCAGCACGGCAATCAGCAGGCCCGGCACGATGCCCGCAAGAAACAGGCTGCCAATCGACTCAGACGCCACCACGCCATAGATGATGAGCGGCAGCGACGGGGGAATGAGCGGGCCTATGATCGAGCTGGCCCCGGTGATCCCGATCGTGAAATCGTCATCATAGCCGGCGTTGCGCATGGCCTTGACCTCGATTGCGCCCAGACCGCCGACATCGGCCACAGCCGCACCCGACATTCCCGAGAAAATGACGCTGGCCGCCACGTTCACATGGCCGAGGCCGCCTTTCATCCAGCCAACCAGGGCATCGGCGAAGGCAAAGATACGCTCGGTCACTCCACCAACATTCATCACCGCTCCGGCGAGAATGAAAAACGGGATCGCGAGAAGCGTGAAACTGTCCACGCCATTCACCATGCGGAAGAGAACCTGCGGCGTTCCCAGACCTTCGGTGACCAGAAGATAGGCCATTGAAGCGCCCACAAGGGCGAAGCCGATAGGCACTCCGATCATCAGAAGAACGGCGAGCGAGACGAACAGGAGAATCATGAGCGGAGTTCCGGGCGAAGACGGGCCGCGAGGCGGTGGATGATTGCCAGCAGGTGCAGGCCCAGTCCCGTCAGGACAACGTAATAGACAATGGCTTTGGGAAGAGGCAGCGAACTCATGCTTTGCGCCGACATGCCCGCCAGTTTCCAGGCCTGCCAGGTCAGAGCACCGACAATCAGCAGCTGGACGAGTTCCGCCAGGCCTTCCACCCATGAACGCGCTCTTGCAGGCAGGCTGACGGCCAACAGATCTATGGCGATGTGTTCGCCAAGCCGGGTCACCACGGGCAATCCCAGAAACGCCACCGCGATCATCAGATAGCGCGCCAGTTCCTCGGTCCAGCCGAGCGGCATGTTCAGGAAATAGCGCGAGAAGAACTGCGCGAACACGACCCCGCCCAGGGCCCAGAAAAAAAGCAGCAGCGCGCCGTCTTCGGCGCGCGCGATCAGCCGGGCTGCAAAAGCGACCATTCTCTCCTCCAGTCAGGCAAAGCGGGGACGCGAATTCCCCGCTTTTCATCCTCAATCGGCGATGGCCGTCACCCGATCCACGAGCTCCTCGCCCCATTCAGCCTTGACGGCCGGGATAACGAGCTCGGCAAAGGGAGCCCGATCCACATCGACGATCTCGACGTCATCACCATTGCGGAACTTGTCGAAGAGTTCTTCCTCGCGCGCCACGATCTTGTCGCTGAACATCACGGAGGCTTCACGCGTGATCTCGGCAAAGAGCTCCTGCTCTTCCGGAGTCAGCTTGCTCCAGAGCGGACCACCAAAGACCGACACCACGGACGAGGTGATGTGGCTTGTACGCGCAACATAGTTCTGCACTTCGTAGAACTTGTTGGATTCGATGATGGTGATCGGGTTTTCCTGACCTTCGACGACGCCCTGCTGCAGCGCCAGATAGACCTCCGCGAAGGAAATCGGTGTGGGATTTGCACCAGCTGCAGTCGGGAAAATTTTCCAGAGCGGCGCATTGGCCACGCGAATCTTCATGCCCTTCATGTCCTCGGGCGTTTCAATCTTCTCCTGGGAGCTCGTCTGGCGAGATCCGAAATAGAGGATCGACGTCACCTTGTTTCCGGTCTTGTCGAAATAGCCCTGCGTTACTTCCTGGAAGATGTCGCTGTCCTGATACTTCTTCCAGTGATCGTAGCTTTCCCAGATGAAGGGCGCTTCGGAGATGGCCATCGGCTTGTAGAACTGACCAAGGAAGGTCGGCCCCGTATAGGCCATCTGGATGCTGCCGATCTGCAGACCTTCGGTGATGGTTTCCTCATTACCCAGCTGGGAGCTGGGGAACACATCGACCTTGTACTTGCCGTCGGTGCGCTGCTCGATCTCCCTGGCGATCCATTCGGCCGCATCGTTGTAAAGGGTGTTGGCTTCGTAGACGTGGGCGAACTTAAGCGTTTCCTGCGCCAGGGCGGGCGTCACTGCCAGACCAATGACCGCTGCAAGGGTGGCGATACGTTTCATGATTGCTCCTCCAGTGCAAAATGTGCATGGGGCGACCATATTCTCCGATTTTTGGAATCATAGGCAGATATTGTGCAAAATTTGCACAACTCAGACCTCATGGCTGACATTGAAATTCACCTCTAACCCGTCGAAGCGAAGGCCACTCGAACCCACCCAATTCGAAAAAACTTACAGTTCTTGATCTGCCTGTGACCACACCGGTGGTTACAGAATCGAGGGCTTCGTACTGCTGTGTCTGCGCAACGCGTCCACAAGCTCTTTCAGCAGTCTCGATGGGCGACGGTTGGGAGGCAGGAGCAGGAGCGTCCGGAAGTAAATGCTCGGTTCAAAGGGTTTCAAAATGAGCCCGGCATTCAAATAGGGCTCTGCCGTCAACGGGTTCACCAGACCACAGCCCAACCTCGTGCTGACCATGGCGCAAATCGTTGTGGAGTAAGGTGTTTCGATCACCGTGCGCGGCGTTCCACCGCTTTTTTCAAAGATAAATTCCGCTTCACGTCGGGTCGTGTCCTCAGGCGCAAGAGCGATGAATGGGCGGTCATGAAGGTCCTCGGGCCGGATGACATCAAGATGCTCCAGAGGATGCCCTTCATAGAGCGCGATGCACGCCTTGTGAGTGGCAAAGGGCGATGCGTCGACGCCCGTCAGATCGATCTCATCCGCCGCCAGCCCGACGTCGAACTGCCCTTCGGCGACAAGATCGCGAACAACGGACGACATGCGCGCCTGCAATGTGATCGCCACATTGGGGTGCGCTTCCTGAAATGCGCGCAGAGCACGTGGAACGATGTTCGTGCTCAGCGCCGAGAGACACACAATCCTGATTTCGCCGGAGCCGAAATCCCGTATCCGCGCAGCCGCACTCCGCAAATGCCCCATCGAGATGAACGATGCCTCAACCTCCCTGTGAAGCAGCTGGGCCTCGGCCGTCGGCAGCATTCTGCTCTTCACCCGGTCAAAGAGCGGAAAGCCGATTGACCTTTCCAGCTCCTGCACCGCCTTGCTGACCGCCGGTTGCGAAATTCTCAGGACCTCGGCTGCACGGGACGCCGTGCCATTGGTCATGACGGCATGAAAAACCTCGATCTGTCGCTGATTCATGGCCACCCTCCTCCCTCCACCTATAACCTTTGAGAATAGAGTTTATCAATCTTGATATTAGACGGAATAGATATCGCTGTGATGTAAGTGCGCCACTGCAAATGAAAGGCCCCCAATGAGCGATTGGACAAACTGTGTCACATCACCGGACGTTGATACGGAAGGCTTCAGAAGCCTTGCCTATCCGGTTCACCGCGCCTCCACGATCGTTTTTCCCGACGCGCAGGCTTATGCGGGGCGTCACGAACGCGGCCTGGATGGCTATACTTACGGACTTTCCGGCACTCCCACTGTCCGCGCTCTTGAGCAAAAAATAAGCGCACTGGAGGGCGGCGGCAAAACACTGCTCGTCCCTTCCGGACAGGCTGCATCCGCGCTGGCCATACTCTCCTTCATCAAGGGAGGTGATCGCCTTCTGATAGCGGACAGCGCCTATCCGCCCATCAGGGATTTCGCGCAGCATGACCTGCAGAGAATGGGCGTGGAGGTTGCATTCTACGATCCGACTGCACCGGAAAAGCTTGAGAACCTGATCGACGAACGGACCCGAATGATCTGGGTCGAGTCGCCCGGTTCAACCACCATGGAAGTTCAGGACGTGCCGCGCATCTGCGCAATAGCGCACAAGGCCGGCGTTCTCGTAGGCTGTGACAACACGTGGGCAACGCCTCTCCATTTCAAGCCGCTGGCCCATGGCGCCGACATTGTCGTGGAAGCGCTCACCAAGTATTTCGCCGGTCACTCAGATGCATTGATGGGCTCCATAACACTGGCGGATCCCGAAAACGCAAAAACCGTCAGGGCAACCCTGAACCGGTTTGGCATCGGCGTCTCTCCGGATGAATGCTCTCTGGTTTTGCGCGGCATCGAAACGATGGCGGTGCGCCTGGACTATGCCAGCCGAACCGCCGCGAAGCTTGCGGAGCTGTTTAGCGCGCATCCGCTGGTGGACAACGTTCTTTATCCGCCGCTGAAGAATTCACCGGGACACGAGATCTGGCAGCGTGATTTCTCCGGTGCCAGTGCGGTGTTCAGTGTCGTGTTCAAAACGCCCGCAATCGCGCATGTGTCAGCTGCGCTGGACGCCCTGAAAACCATTTCGATCGGCGCATCCTGGGGCGGCACCAGAAGTCTGGTCGCGCCCATGCCGGTCAAACAGCACAGAACCGCACGGCCATGGACCGGAGACGATCTCGTTCTGCGCATCAGCGTGGGGCTGGAAGATGCCGCCGATCTCGAAGCTGATGTTCAGCGGCTTTTGAACGTGCTCGCAACCCATGCGACGGAAGACGCAATCGCGTCGTGAAACTCTACCAACAAACAAGAAGGGGAATGAAGATGAACACCTTACTCCGCAGGTCAGTCTTGCGCGCCGGGCTCGCAGCCATGATTGCGCTCACGGGACTGGCTGCTCCCTCGTCAACCATGGCAGATGAGGCGATCTCCGAGCGCCTGTCTTCCGGGACGGTGACAATCGGCATTCACAATCGGGCTCCCTGGGGTTTCCGGAATGCCGATGGCGAAGCCGTCGGATATCATCCGGATCTGGTGCGCACGGCTTTCGAGAAGCTGGGCGTCAGCAATATCGAGTTTGTGATCTCGGAGTTTGGCGCGCTCATTCCCGGATTGAACGCCAACCGGTTCGACATGATCGCATCAGGAATCGCGATCACGCCTGCACGATGCAAGGAAGTGATCTTCAGCGAACCTGATCTGTCGGTCGGCGACGGGCTGCTCGTCAAGGAAGGGAACCCCAAGAACATCCACAGCTACGCGGATTTTGCATCGAATCCCGATCTCCGTCTCGCCGGCGGCCGGGGGACGCTGAACTCGAAGAACGCCATGGATGCGGGCGTTCCCAAGGATCAGATGCTGCTGCTGCAGGACACCAACGCCCTCGTCTCTGCCCTTCTGGCAGGACGTGCGGACGCTGCTACCCTTTCCGCACCGAGCGTTGTTTCTTTCCTACAGGACCCGAACGTGAAGGGGCTGGAACGCGCAGTCCCTTTCACTGGCAAGGTTGTCGATGGACGGCCCGCAGCTCTCTATACGGCCATCGCTTTCCGCAAGGCTGATACAACGCTGCGCGATGCCTACAATGCGGAACTGAAAAAGCTCATGGACGACGGTACCGTCGACGAGATCATGAAGCGCTACGGCTTCACCGATGCCGAGAAAGCGCCGAACCTGCAGACGCAGGCGATCTGTAGCGAATAATGCATCAGTTGACCGCGACTGATCCGGAGGGTGTGCAGTGAGTTTTACAGCCACGCTTGCCGGCATTTTCGAGGGGCTCGGCGTAACAGCCACCATTACCTTCTACGGGATGATGTTCGCCGTGCCCTTCGCTCTTGTCTTTGGCGTTTTACAGCATTTCACCAAGGGATTTGCGCATCTGCTCGTGACCTCGATCATCGAGTTCTGGCGCAGTTCGCCGGTGATTATCCTGCTCTTCGTTTTCTACTACTCACTGCCAAGCTTCGGCATAACACTCTCCGGCATCACCGTGGGCGCGATGGCGCTCGGACTGAACATTGGCGGCTATGGCAGCCAGTCGGTCCGGGCCGCATTGCAGGCGCTGGATGTCGGCCAGGTGGAGGCAGGCAAGGCATTGGGTTTGCGGCGGATCGAGATCCTGGGCCTGATCGAGCTGCCGCAGGCCTTTGCAGCCATGATGCCGACTTTCATCAATCAGTTCATACAGCTGATCAAGGGAACGGCGCTCGTTTCGCTGATCACCCTCACGGACATGACTTTCCGTGCAAAGGAAATCTCGCAACTGCAATACGATCCGGTCGGCACTTACACGGCCCTGCTGCTTGCATATTTCATCGTCTGTTACCCCGCGACCATTCTTGGACGCTGGACGGAGCGGCGCGTGAGCATTGAAGGGAGGGGACAGCGTGACGTTTGATTTCGCCTTCGCCCTCTCCGTTCTGCCCACGATACTCGCCGCCGTGGGCACGACGATCTGGGTCGCCATTGCGAGCTGTCTGGGTGCTGCCCTGCTCGGCTTTCTTCTGGAGATCCTTCGCCGCAGCGGCCGTCTGTTCGGCTACACGATGCGGTTTGTCATTGACTTCATCAGGTCCACCCCGGTTCTGGTGCAGATCTACTTTCTGTACTTTGTGCTGCCGTTCTACGGCGTGACGCTACCCGCATACGCCGTCGGCGTTCTGGCGTTAAGCGTCTACTACAGCGGTTATCTGGCCGAAGTCTTCAAGGCGGGTATCGACACCATCTCGGCCGGGCAGTTCGAAGCAGCAACGGCACTGGGCCTCAAGCACTTCGACACCATCATATTCGTCATCGCACCCCAGATGTTGCGCAACATCGCGGCCCCGATGGGCAACTACTTCGTATCGATCCTGAAGGCGACGCCCTATCTGGCCGTGATTGCTGTCCCGGAAATGCTCGGCGCTGCGATGGAAGTCTCAAGCGACACTTTTCGCTACGCAGAACCGATGCTGATCGTCGGAGTGGTCTTCCTGATCCTCGCCGTATCGATCACACAGCTCGTGCGTGTATTGGAGAACAAGCTCTTGGCATCGGAGAAACGATAACATGACTGCCGTAGAAGCAATGTCCACGGGAGTTGTGGGAAGCGCGCTGGAAATGAAGCCAGCCGTTGAAATCAAGAAACTCAACAAATGGTACGGCAAGCTGCATGTCCTGAAGGATGTCGATCTCACAGTCGGAACCGGTGAACAGATCGTCATCTGCGGGCCGTCCGGTTCCGGCAAATCGACGCTCATCCGCTGCGTCAACCAGCTGGAAGAGCATCAGCAGGGCGAGATCCGCGTGAATGGCCGCGAAGTCGGAACCGGCGTGCGCGCCATGCATGAAATCCGCCGGAATGTCGGCATGGTTTTCCAGCACTTCAATCTGTTCCCGCACCTCACTGTGCTCAGAAATTGCACCCTGGCCCTGACGCGCGCAAAACGCCTGCCGCGCCGCGAGGCAGAGGATATCGCGCGGCACTACCTCGCACGGGTCAAAATCCCGGAAAAGGCGGACGCCTATCCAAGCCAGCTCTCAGGCGGGCAACGCCAGCGCGTCGCCATTGCACGTGCTCTGTGCATGCATCCGCGCGTCATGTTGTTCGATGAACCCACATCCGCTCTAGACCCCGAGATGATCAAGGAAGTTCTGGACGTCATGACGGAACTGGCCCGCGACGGCATGACGATGCTCTGCGTCACGCATGAGATGGGGTTTGCCAGAAAAGTTGCAGACCGTGTCGTGTTCATGGATGGCGGATCAGTGGTGGAGGAAGCACCACCCGAAACGTTCTTCGCTCATCCCGAGAACGAGCGGACACAGCGCTTCCTCAGCCAGATCCTTTAAAACTATCAGAGAGTATTGTTCAGAATGTCTGACGTCAGCATGCTTTGGACCGGGCTTGATTACGAGCGATCTGGCAAGCAATCCGATTATCTCCGCCTGCCGCATTCATCGGACCTGTCCGCCTATGGGTGGATCCCCATCCCTCTGGTGGTCATCGCCAACGGGACAGGCCCTACGCTTCTGCTGACGGCAGGCACGCACGGAGATGAGTATGAAGGGCAGATCGCCCTCAACCGCCTGGCGCGCGAACTTCAGCCAGAGGAAGTCAATGGCCGCGTCATTATAATGCCCGCTCTGAACTTTCCTGCCGTCATGGCGGGGCGACGCGTCTCCCCGCTGGACGAGGGCAATCTCAACCGCCTCTTTCCGGGTGACCCGAAGATGGGACCGACGGCTGCGATCGCGCACTATGTCGACAGGGTTCTGTTCCCGAAATGCGATCTGGTGATCGACCTGCATTCGGGCGGACGCTCACTCGACTATCTGCCGCTGGCGCTGGCGCATCCCGGCTCGAGTGACGATCACAGAGAAAAAGTGATGGCGCTCCTCGATGCCTTCGGTGCGCCATTCAGCGTGTTGACCGATGGAAGCGGCGGTGGTGGGCACACCACATTGTATGCCGCAGCCGCCAAACGCGGTATTCCGGCGCTGACGACAGAACTCGGAGGCGGCGCAACCCTGTCGCCTCGCGGTTTGGCGATAGCCGAAACCGGTGTCCGTCGCGTCCTGAAGCACTTCGGAATTGCACCGGGCCTGGATGTCGACGACACGTCCTCGACGCGCCTCATGCGCTCACTGGGACGGGAAGCAGCGATTTACGCTCCCGAAGGCGGGCTGTTCGAACCGAATGCCGATCTCGGCGAAATGGTTACAGCCGGCGATTTGGCCGGGCGCATCCACTTTCCCGATAGTCCAATGAGAGACCCGGTTGAACTCCATTTTTCAACCTCCGGCATGATCAGCTGCCGCCGCTTCCCCACATTGACGCAGCGAGGCGATTGCCTGTTCAACGTGATGACGGACGCCGAATAGGTTGGGTGTCTTCAAGCGCACGTCGTGGGGACCGGCCGGCATAGGCGAAATTTGAGGACTGGCAATGTATAACGCCCCGCCGCGGCCGATGCGCGCGCGGATTCTTTCAGGCAATCCAAGTCGTCGCTGCCGTCATATTCTGGGTCCATTCCCAGATAGCCATCTACTGCATGCTGTTCAAATATGATAAACGCGGCCAAATAAGAGCAATTCAGCGGGGCCGTTCGTGGCGGAAGAGCAAAAAACAGAAACGAAAGAACCACTTTACGTCGTTCCTCCCGTCACAAGGGCGATTGCACTGCTTCGTTATATCGCGGCGGGCAATCGGTGCCGCAACATCAGCAATGCCGCAAAAGCGCTCGACATAAATCGCACCACGCTCATCCGCCTTCTTGCAACGCTCGAGACTGAAAGCATCATCGAACCGATTGCCGACGATGGTGGTTATCGCCTCGGTACCGGACTGATCGCGCTGGCGTCGGAAGCGCTGAACGAACGCAGCATCCTTCAGGTGGCGCGACCGTTCCTCAAGCAGCTTGTCGATTCGCTTAACCTGTCAGCACATCTTGGCGTGCTGGAGGGGCGTGAGATCGTGTATCTGGCGCGCGAAACGCCGAATTCCCACCTCGCCAGCACGGTGCGCGAAGGCACAAGATTGCAGGCCCATGCGACAACGATCGGCCGCATTCTTCTGGCGGAACTGCCGATCGCATCGCTTCGTTCGCTCTATGCCGGTCAGGCAATGGAATCCTTCACGACCAAAACACGCACGACGCTTGCCGAGCTTGAAAAACAGCTACTGGCGGATCGCGCGCGCGGGATCGCCTGGAGCGTCGCGAACTTCGAACCTGAGATCGGATCCGCTGCGGTTGCCATCCACGACCACCAAGCGCGCGCCGTCGGCGCCATCAATGTAACCGGCCACGCCAGCGTCTTCGCCGAGGACGGGCCCCACGCCGGGAAAATCGAGCAGGAGCTCAAGGCCGTCGCACGCGCCATGTCCGAAGCGCTGGGTTATCGCGGCTGGTCAGCCGATCAATTGTAGGTGTAGCCGTAGGAAAGCGGGAAGGTGCCGCTCCGCAATCGCCTGTTTCCCACAAGCGCATTGCGCAGCCAAAGGCGACCATGCACCTGCGTGTCAGCGAAGTCTGCGTTTTCCGGCAATTGCGCGGCCTCGCACCACAATCCGCCCAGCCACTCGGCCTTTTGGAAAGACGCCTTCCCCCGCACCCACACGCCGTGCAGCGAAAAATTCCCGTAGCACGCGACACGCTGAAAATTCGCTCCCATTGCAAAGTCCGCCCTGTCAAACCGTGCGATGCCGCGGAACTCCGCTCCTTCGAAACATGCTTCAGCAGCAAAAATCGCCTGATCGAAGCGGGCATCATTGGTGAACACCGCATGTGCGAAAAGGGTCTTTCCACCAAAACGCGCATTGCTGAACCAGCTTACGCCGAGAAAGCGGGTGCCCGTCGCATCGATACCGTCAGGAAAAGATGCGCCCGTGAAGTCCACACCCGTAAGGTCGAGCCCGGCTAGATCCAGGGTGCCCTCGCAGACGATACCGGAAAGGTCTACGCAATCTCCATGCCTCCAGGGCGCGCAGACCAGCGCCCGTATCTCGGCCGCCTTCATCACGCTGTCTCGCTAATTTTTTCCTCGGCCAGCGCCACGATCTGCGCGGCCCAGGGGAAAGCCAGATCTTCAGCCATATCGCCGCCTGACGCATCATGCGTTATGCGCTCGCCGATCTGCACCGCGCCCTGTGAAGCCAACAGTTCCGCAAGCCCCTTGCTGCCGAAGCCGAAAGTCTCTTCGTATTCGCTGTCACCCAGACCGAAAATGCCGAAATGGACGCCTGCCAGATCCGGTGTGGATGCCTGCAAAGCGGCGGCAAAGGGCTGCGCCGAAGCAGGCAATTCGCCATCGCCATATGATGAACAGACAATCAGATAAAGTCGGCCGGTCTCGAATGAGTCGGGCGAAAAATCCGACAGATTGCAGCAACCGACATCGTGCTCGCCTGAAAGCTCGCCCACAATGTCCTCGGCCAGCATTTCGGCATTGCCGGTCTCGGTGCCGTAAAGAAGCATGATGTTCATTGTTGAGGCTCCTTTTTCTGAAAGGCGAGCGCCAGCATGGCGTCCCGCGAAGCGATCTTGGCGCGGCAGCGGTTCTGCGGGGCGGCGGCGATTTCGGCTGCGTCGATGCGTTTCCAGCCCTGATAATCGACCGCATCGGCCCATGCTGGAAAAGCGTTGCGGCCTGGCTTCACCGCCGATCCGCCATTTGTCTGCAGATCAGCTAGAATGCGCTCTGCCAGACGCTGCGCATCGGCGCGGTTGTCAGGGATGGTTCCCTGCGGGCCACGGCGGAACCAGCCCGTCGCATAAAAGCCAGCATCGATGACACCGGCCTCCGGGTCCACAGCCCCACCGATCATCGCATCGCGGGGCAGCCCTTCCTGCGCCGCGAACCCAATCGCGGTGATGAAGGCGCTGCATGGCAGGACAAGGGACTCGCCCTGCCTGTCTTCGAAACGGGCCTCCTGAAGACGACCGTCGACACCGGAAAGCTCGACCGGGGTAAGGCCAAAACGAAAAGTGATGCGACGCTCGCCGGAACCATGACCGTCAATCGCTTCGAGCGCTGCGATCTTCTTCGCCGCAGCCGGGTCGTCGCCGACACCCGCATCAACAACGCGGATGCTCACACCTTCAAGCTTCGCCAGTTCCTTGATCATTACGGGATCGAACTTCGCGGCGGCTGCCGGCGAACGGCCGACAATCTCTATTTCCTCAATACCGGAAGCGGCCAGCCACGCGGTCGGCCCTGCGCCCAGATCGGAACCGGCAAGTTCCTCCGGCGTCTTTGCAAGCAGGCGCAGAATGTCGATGGCGACATTGCCATTGCCCATGATCACCACCCGGCTGCCCAGTTCAGGCAACGGCTCGGCGTCGGGGTGTTCGTAGAGCGCCCGCGTAAGGCGACCCGCGCGGTGGACGCCCGGCAATGCCTCGCCCGGAATATCAAGCGCGCGATCCGCAGACAATCCGGCGGCGAGCACCACCGCGTCATAAGCCGCACGCAAATCATCAAGGCTCACATCATCGCCGATTGAGACATTGCCGATGAAGCCAGCGCCCTGACGTTCGAACAGGCGTTCGAACTGGCGGATAACGCCCTTTGTTCCCTGATGATCGGCCGCCACGCCATAACGCACGAGACCAAAGGGAACGGGAAGGCGATCGATCAGGTCGAGCCTGAGATCCGGCTCGGCCTTCAGCAGCGCCTGCGCCAGATAACAACCGGACGGGCCCGAACCGACGATGGCGACCGCGCGGCTCATTTTGCCTGCACCGTGGCTGCCGCCCAGGGGTGCGGTGCGCCCGACAGGTCGGTGTAGAACGACTTCTGTGCCATGTAGGCACGCAGGCCCTCGCGTCCCTTTTCGCGTCCCATGCCGCTTTCCTTCTCGCCACCGAAGGGCGTGGAGATCGAAAACTGCTTGTAGGTGTTGATCCAGACGGTGCCCGCGCCGATGGCGTTGCCGACCCGCCAGCTCTTGGGGAAATCGCGGGTCCAGAGACCACAGGCCAGGCCATACTCATTGTCGTTGGCCTGCGCGATGACGTCTTCCTCACTGTCAAACGGCAGAACCACCAGAACAGGGCCGAACACTTCCTCGCGGCAGATGCGCGCCTTGTTGTCGACGCCGGCCAGAATGGTCGGCAAATAGTAAGCCCCCTTGTCGAAGGCCACCCCTTCGGGAGCGCCGCCGCCAATGAGGACTTCAGCGCCCTCTTCGCGCGCCCGGCGAACATGTTCTGCAACGCTGTCGCGATGATCGAAGTGAACCATCGGCGCAACCTGCGTGTCGACCTCGAATGGATGCCCCACCCTCAGCCTCTGGGTCGCAGCCACGAGGCGTTCAACGAACTGGTCGTAGATCGGCCGCTCGACAAACAGGCGCGCACCGGCAATGCAGCTCTGCCCGGTGGAAGAGAAGATGCCGAACAGCACACCGGCCAGTGCCTGCTCGATGTCGGCATCGGCAAAGACAATCGTCGGAGACTTGCCGCCAAGCTCCAGAGAAACCGGCATCAGTTTCTGCGCCGCTTTCACGGCAAGGGCGCGGCCCGTCGCCGTGCCGCCGGTAAAGCTGATCTTCGCGATATCGGGGTGCTCGACCAGAAGGTTTCCGATCTCGCGCCCTGCGCCGGGAAGCACCGAAAACAGCCCCTTGGGCAGGCCTGAAGCCTCAATGATCCGCGCCAGCTCCAGAGAGACGAGCGGCGACCAGGAAGCGGGCTTCAACAGAACCGCATTGCCTGCCGCCAGCGCCGGAGCAACCTTCTGCGCATCCGAGGCAATCGGCGAGTTCCAGGGCGTGATCGCACCGACCAGGCCCAGCGGCTCATGGACCGACATGGTCAGCGCGTCGCCGCGCTGCACCGTGAGCGCCTCGTCCGCGCTCTCAAGCACCGCACCAAAATAGCGGAATGTGCCGGCGGCGGAAGCGGCCAGCGCTCCCGTTTCCCGCAGGGTCTTGCCCGTGTCACGGCTCTGGATATGGGAGATGCGCTCGGCATTCGCCTCGATGCCGTCCGCAATGGCGTAGAGGAAGCGTGCGCGCTCGTGCGGCTTCAGATTGCGCCACGCCGGGTCTGCCTGCGCCTGTTTTGCCCGTTCGATGGCGCGCTCCCCATCGGCGACGCTCGCGCCACGAAGCACGCGGTTGACGCTGCCATCGGCGGGGAAGATCGAGGTGATTTCAGCCCCGCTCCCCTCTTCCCATTCTCCAGCGACGAAGAGCTTGTTCTGCGGCAGTTCGATCATCTTCGCCTCCATCTCAAATCGCCACCGGGCCGATCCGGTTCCGGATCTCCCGCAACACGCTGTAAACCGTTGAAACGGATGTCTTGGCGTTCCCTGCCGACGGCAGGTTCTCAATACGCATCGTGTACTTCGCCAGCGGCGAGACAACCGAGTATTCATGGACATTGCCGGGCGCCGCAGGATCGGCAACCAGCTCGACCTGGGTCGCCTCAAATCCTGCTCCGGCCAGCGCCAGCGTCGCCGCGACATTGGCGTTCTTGGGGAATTCCCGTGCGGCTTCACGCGCCGTGCCACGGAAAAAGATCGCGGCATCGTCCAGTGCGCGAAGATCAAGCGCCTGCTCGGCTGGCGTTCCACTCCAGGCTAGCGGTGGCTTGGAGCCACGGTAGCGCACCTCCAGTCCACCGGCGGCTCCAAGCGCGGCCAGAAGATCCACGCCTCCCACTGCGCCAGCAGGCAGGATAAGCCGCGCCCCACCGGCGCTGGCGGCCGCCCGCAATTCCTTCTCCAGCGCTTCATCAGAGAGCGCGCCAATCGAGACGATCACCACATCGATGCCGGCGTGCAAAACCGAAGGAGCGTGCGCGAGAACCGCAGCGTGTCCGGCGCACTCGACCACCAATTCGGGCCGATGAGACAAAAGCGCCTGCGCATCCGTGACCACGGCGAACTCTCCGGCCACGCTCGCGAATTCACTCGTCAGACGCGCTTCCGTCTCGTCCACCATTTCCGGCAAAACCAGCACAGCCAGATGCTCCAGCGGTGCAGCGAGCGTTTGCTTCAGCTGGGTGAGCAGGGTTTGCGCGATGTTGCCAAAGCCGATCATTCCAAGCCGCATCGCTCTATTCTCCCTTGCCCGCAGCACCTGCCGGCGGGCCGGCAAACGCCTCGTTGAACGGGCCAATCGCGCACATGTCGATCTCGATAAGCTGCGGTCCGTCAGCGGCCACAGCCTCATCGAAGGCAGCGGGGAATTCAGCAACATCGCTGATCACCCGATGCGGCATGCCGATTGCTTTGCAGAACCCGGCAAAGTCCGGCGTCGCCAATGCCGAATAGTGTCGGCGGCTGTCATATTGCGCATCCTGAATGTTCTGGATCACGCCGTAGGCCTTGTCGTTCATCAGCAGGTAGACGAGCGGCGCATTCTCCTCAACGGCGGTAATCATCTCGGCAAGACCGAGCATCGTCCCGCCATCGCCCAGAAGCGTGATCGCCTTGGCTCCCCTGGTGGCGACCGCTGCCCCGACACCCATGGCCACACCCTGACCGATGCCTCCACCCAGCGCGTGAACGCCGAGTTTGGGATCTGCAATCCGCACATAGCGATTGCCGAACGTGGAATTGGAGATGGTGACGTCGCGAACCCAGGGATGTCCGTTGGAGAAGATCCGATCCGCCAGCGTGTCGGCGACAACCCGGTAAGGGCCGAGAACGTCACGCATCCGGCCTTCCGCTTCAGCCCGCGTGCGAGCGATATCGAAGGACAGGTTGGTGTCAGTGTCGAGCGTGTCCGGCAGGCGCTCGAGCAGGCGGGCCAGCGTGTCTGCGGCATCACCGTGAGCGAAGACCTCAACCGGATAGTTCCGACCGCCCTGCGCCGCATCGGCGTCGATCTGCACCAGAGGCCGGGGCAGCGGCATCTTGTTGTTGCGGGTTTCATTGCCGCGCAGACGCGAACCGACAACGATCATCAGATCGCAGCTCTTGTAGAGCTCGACGGCTTCCGGAGTCATATTGAACGCGCCCAGGCTTGCCGGCTCTGCTTCCGACACAATGGCGCGGCCATTGGTTGATGTGACGACGCCAAAACCACGCCGCATCAACTCAGTGGCTTCCTTGCCGGCGGCACAGGCGCCACCGCCAAGCCACAGAAGCGGGCGTTTCGCCGTCTTCACCAGTTCGGCGATTTCGTCGATCACGCTCTCCGGCGCAATTGGGCGGATCGGCTGCGGTTTATGAATGCGCGTGGTCGGACACGCCGGCGTTCTCTGAACATCGACGGGAATTTCCAGACTGACCGGTCCGGTCGGCGCGGAAAGCGCAGCCGACACCGCTGCGGTGAGCGCGCCAACTGCTCCGTTTGCGTCCCACATGCGGAACACTGCCTTCGAGACGCCGCGCAACATCTCCGGCTGGCGCGGCACATCATGGATCGCAGCGCGGTCGCGGTCGGCAAACTCCAGATCGACCTGCGTGGTAATGTGCAGAACCCGCGAGCCGGCGGTCAGCGCCTCGGCCTGCGCTCCCGCCGCATTGCCGGCAGCCGTTCCCGTGGAGGTCAGGCAGACACCCAGTTCACCGGATACACGCGCATAGGCATCGGCCATGTTCATGGCGCCCGCTTCGCCGCGCGCCGGCACGAACCGGATCCGCTCCTGCCGCGCGATGGCGTCGAGGATCGGCATGTTGTGAATGGAGATGACCCCGAACACGGTGGTAACGCCGATCTCTGCGAGATAGCGGGCGATAAGGTCCCCAACCGTCTCGGAGGCTGTGATTGTTTCGAGTTTCATCCCGTGTCCTTCAAATGTAACGAGACAGGCCGCCCGAAACTTCGAGCTGTGCGCCTGTGATGTAACTCGCCGCCGGCGAGCCAAGAAAAGCGATTGCCGCAGCGGCTTCCGCAGGATTGCCAAGACGGCCGAGTGGTATGCCCTTCTTTGCCGCCAGCGCGCCGTACCAGTCGGCGCGGCTCTGGGTCTGGTCTTCGCGCTCTGCAAAGCGGCGCGACCACTGACCGGAACCGACAAGACCGAGCAGGATCGAGTTGACCCTCACGTCAGGCGCGAGTTCGACGCTCAGCGATTTGATGAGGTTCTGCACACCGGCGCGCGCCGAAGAGGTGCAGACCATGTGCGGCTCGGGCTGGTAGGCAAGAAGCGAGTTGACCGCGACGATGGCTCCCTTCGCCCTGCGCAGCATCGGCAGGAAAGCGCGCGTCGGGTGAATCTGGCTGAACAGCTTCAGTTCGTATTCAGCGCGCCAGTCATCATCTGTCGTTTCGGCAAAGGTGGAGATGCGCCCCTGCCCGGCATTGTTGACCAGGAGGTCGCAACGCCCGAAGCGGTCTTCCACGGCGCTGGCGAAATTCTTCACCGCATCCGGTTCGAGAACCGAGAAGGCACGCGCCATGACACGCTCTTCGCCATAGTCGCGAACCATTACGGCCGCTACATCGTTGAGCCTGCTTTCCGTGCGGGCGCAGAAGGCCACGCTCGCTCCCGACTGGAGCAGCGTCTCAACCGTGGCCAGGCCTATTCCCGACGAACCGCCGGTGACCACCGCGACTTTGCCGTCATATCCGTAATGCATCAGATGTTGCTCCTGGCGGGTGCGAGTTCGGGAAAACCGGGATCGGGACGCCCCTGCATCACGGCGCGCTGAGCCGGCGTCGGCGGACCAGCCGTCATCCAGCGGTCCATCGCCTCGGGCTTGTCGCGCGGCCAGACCTGCGCCTCGTGTGTTGCCTCATCGATCTGCTGCAGCTCGGAGGTGAACTCGATGACGAAGCCCGACGGCGAGACGAAGTAAGCGAACGGATTGTTGCCCGGCCCATGCCGGCCAGGCCCCCAGGTGGGCACATGCCCTTTCTGTTTCATGCGGCCGATACCCCGCATGAACTCGTCGATGGACGGCATCTCAAACGCAACGTGGTTGACGCTGGCATAGTTGCCGCGCACCAGTGCGATGGAGTGATGATCCGAATTGCAGCGCAGGAAAACCATCTGGTCGGCCGAGTAATCGGAAACGCGAAAGCCCAGAACATGGGTGTAGAATTCCTGCACGCCTTCCATGTCCGGCGTGTTCAGCACCACATGGCTCACCTTGCGCGGCTTGGCCCATTCGGGCTCTTCGTCAAGGCTCAGCGCCTCGGTGCGGAAACGCAGTCGCCGGTTGTCCGGGTCCAGCATCTCGAAGCCATAGCCGCCGGCATGGTCATCGAACGGCCCCGGCTTGCCAAGCGCGATGCCGCCGCGCGCAACCACCTGGCTATGGAGCGCATCCATCGAAGCCCGGTCCGGCATGGCGAAATGCACATATTCAATGCCGTAGACAGGTCCGTCCTTCAAACCATAGAGAAAGGGTTCGTCCCCCGTGCCCCGGAGAAGCGCTATGCCGTCCTCTTTGTGGGCAAGGCTCAGGCCCCACATATCCTCATAGAACGGCAGCGTGGCGGTGATGCCCGGCCCACGCATCATGATGCCGCGAAGGCTGCCGACACGAACTGTTTCTGCCATGTTCATTCCTCCTTCCGGCCTCAACCGGCTGTTTCCGCAAGCGCTTCCAGAGCCGCTGCAAAAGCGGCGGGAGCCTGCTGATAAAGGGCGTGTCCGGCGTCAGGCACGAGCGTGAGCGCGCCGCGCCATGGCTGACGCAGAGCCGCATGGGCGCGACGCGCGGAGTCGGGTGGCGTCACGACATCCTCCGCCCCGACGATGACGTCGGTTGGCACCTGCAGTCGCTCCGCATCGTCAAGCAGACGACCCGACGCCAGCATGCGTGCGGCCTGCGGGTAACCCGGGGCGCTGACCAGCGCCATGCCGTCGCGCACACGGCGCACGATGTCCGCATTGGCCTCCGGCTGGTAGACCAACCGTGGCGCGCGCAGATCGGCGAATTCCTCAGCGCCCAACATCTCCAGATCATCGATACGCGCCTGAGCAGCCGCGCTCAGCGCTGCGCCGCGCGGGACACCATGACCAAGTGCTGGCGAACTCAACAGGAGATGGGCGACGCGATCACGATGCCCACTGGCGAATGAAGCCGCCATCAGGCAGCCGAGCGAGTGACCGGCAAGAAGAACACGGTCCAGCTCAAGCCGATCAAGAAACCCCTTCAATGCACCTGCATAGTCGCTCGCCAAAGGCCATTCCGCGTCGAGCGGGTCCGATCCGCAATAGCCCGGCGCGTTCCAGGCGACGACGCGCCAGTCGCGTGGCAAATGTGGAAGAAGCGGAACAAAAGAGGCCGCGTTCGAACCGACCCCATGCAGCATCACCAGCGTCGGGCCACCCGAACCGGGGCGCTCCAGATAGTCGATTGTGCCGGATGTGTGCTCTTTGAAATTCATGACCGCCTCAATTGAAGACAAAACCATTGTTGACCGGCAGAACCTGCCCGGTCAGCGCGAGTGCTCCCTCGCTCAGCAGAAAGGCGATGGCGTCGGTGATCTCGTCCGGGGCCTGTTCTCCGGGCACTGCCCGCCCTTCGGCGTAGAGCCTGTGACGAGCCTCCGGCACATAGTCGGTCGATTCCGTTGTCAGAATACCTGGAGCGACGGCTGTCACACCGATACGGTCGGGCCCCAGTTCGCGCGCCAGCGAGCGTGTCATCGACATCAGCGCTCCCTTGCTCGCCACATAGGACATCAGGCGCGGCGCGCCCCACAAAGCCGTATCCGACGCCACATTCACGATACGCCCGGATCCCGACGCTTTCAGAAGCGGCGTCACCGCACGGGTCATCAGCCACGTGCCGCGCACATTGACCCGCATCACCCGGTCCCAGCTGTCGATGTCGATCTCGTCGAACGGAATCCCGCCAATGCCCGTAGCAATCGCGCCGTTGTTGACGAGGCCGTGCAAAGTGCCCGCGCACACCTCCTCCAACACCTTGGCTGCGGCCTCGACCGAGGCTGGTTCGCCGAGATCAAGCGCGATGAAGCGCGCGCCTGTTTCTTCCGCGATCCCCCGTCCCTCTTCTTCGGCGATATCCGCGAGCACAAGGTTTGCGCCCTGCCGCGCCAGGCATCTGGCAATCTCCGCACCAAGGCCGCGCGCGGCCCCGGTGACGAGTATTGTGCGTCCCTCAAGCATCATTCGGCCGCCATCTCGGCCTCGACCTGGCTCTTGGCGGCGCGCGTCAGGATCTGCCTGACGCGGGAAACACCGAGATCGTGCTGGTAGAGCATTTCGCGCTTGCGCGCGTCATCGGGCATGCCCTCCAGCATGACCCGGTCCTGCTCGAGCACATCCCAGTGGGTCTTTTCCAGCCGGGCCCGATAGAGAAAGCGCCAGCTCTCACGCGCCAGACCCGAGACCTGCCGCATGCGCCAGAAGAAGACCTTGCAGCTGTTGGCGTCGAGCGGGGTCACAAAACCGATGATGCGGAAGACGCCACCCGGCCCTGCGGCCGGCGGATACGGAATCTCCAGGAAGCAGAACATCGAACCGGGATGCACCTCGAACTCGGTCCAGTCGAAGTTCTCCCCCACCTGCCCCACCCGGCTGACCCGGAAACCGGCATCGGTCTTGTCGAGCTTCATCAGGTCCTGCTTGGAACCGAAGGCCAGGGTGAAGCTCTCCGCATGCAGGTAGCAGCCATGCATCGGGTCGGCGAGATTATCGAGCGCATAGCGATAATTGGCCTGCCACTCGCCGGTACACAGAAAACCCGTCCAGTCGTCACTCGTCAGCTCTTTCGGCAGCGCCAGCGGCGGCGCTTCCGGCTCCTCGATCGACGGCACGTAGACAAACACTGCATCGCCGGCTTCCGCGACCTCGAAAGACTTCAGCGCCTTGCGCCCCTCCAGTGCGCATTCCGGCATCGCCGGCACCCGCACCACCACACCGTCGCCATTGACGACGACGCCGTGATAGCGGCAACTGACGTTCCCCTCATGGATCTCGCCATAGGACAGCGGCGCGCCCCGATGCGGGCAGAAGTCCTCGACGCAGCGCAGCCGGTTCTCGGCATCGCGCCACAGAACGATCTTGTCGCCAAGCAAGCGCGTGCCGTAAGGCCTGCTTGCCTTGATCTCAACCGATTTGGCCACCGGATACCACTGGCCACGCAGACCGGAGTTCACGCGCTCCTCGATCAGCGATTTCTTGTCGATGCCTGTCATGTCCGTCTCCGTCATGGATATCCGAAAGCCTCCAGCTTCCGGCGGTAATGATTTTTGGAAGCGCCTAGTGCTGGGCTCTCGGCAAATAGTGCAGCACCCGATCCTCGATCCGCACGAGCACCGCGTAGAGCAGGAAACCGATCACGGTGAGCAGCACGATGGAATTGAAAACCATCGCCGCATTCGCCTGTCCGCCACCGTAGGAAATCAGAAAGCCAAGGCCCGTGTTTCCACCGACCAGTTCGCCGACCGTCACGCCGATCACCGCGAGGGTGGACGCAATCCGCAGCCCGGCCATCAGGTTCGGCAGGGTGGACGGCATCTCGACCTTCATGAAAATTCCCCAGCGGGAAAGATTGTAGGCGCGCGCCAGATTGACCAGATCACGGTCGACAGTGCGCATTGCCTGCAACACGTTGACCAGCACCGGGAAGAATACGATCAGAACCGTCACCAGCAGTTTCGGCATGGCGTTGTAGCCGAACCACATGATGAAGAGCGGAGCGAACGCCACTTTCGGAGCGATCTGCAGCGCGAGGATGTAGGGCGAAAGCACCTTCTCCCAGAACTCGGACATTCCGAGCAGATAGCCGATCACCGCGCCAAGCAGACTCCCGATGACAAAGCCGAGCACCGTGTAGAGCGCCGTTGAGAGCGTGTGCCCCACCAGCCCTTCCTGAAGCAGCATGCGCTTCATCTCGCTCAGGCAGTCTGTCACCGTCGGAATGATGAACTTCGGCACCCCGAGCGCCGGCGGCAGGAACTGCCACGCCAGCAGCACGAGAACGAGAAGCGCCATGCTGGCAAGAAATGTGCTGCTCTGCGTCTTCATGAGGGGCTTTGCCACCTTGGCCGGGGCTTTCGCCCCGGTCTCCATCGAACTAACCTCTGTCATTGGACGAAATCATTCGTGTAGAGGTCTTCAATCGGGACGGCGGTCTGGACAATGCCGCTGTCGACATAGAACGCCTGCACCTTGCCGATACGTTCCGGATCGAATGCGCCGAGAGGCTGATTTTCACCTTCAGGATAAACCAGTGTCGCGTAGGAGCGCAGGATGCCCTCGATCTCGGCTTCCTTGCCTGCATGCTGCGGAACAGCGGCGACATAGTCCTTGGCGGCCTGCGCCGGATCGGCAGAGATATCGGCAACCGCCTTGAGCACCGCGCCGACGAAACCGCGCACAACCTCGGGACGCTCTTCGATGGTCTTGTCGGAAGCGATGATGGCCTGCGCCATGGCGGGGAAGACCTCATCGACCGGCATCTGTTCCATCTCGACGCCGGCAGCCTCGATGGCGGCAATCCATTCCGGCACACCCGACATGGCCTGCAGGTTTCCGGCAATGGTCAACTGAATGATGCCGCCGGGGCCGACCGCCTGAATGTCGGCATCGGCCTTGCTCAGTTCAGCAGAAGCCAGAACGCCCAGAAGATTGTAGTAAGTCGTGTCCTGGAAGGCGAGAACGCCGATCGACTTGCCCTTGAAGTCGGCAGGGCCGGTGATGCCGCTGTCCTTGCGCCAAGCAAGCTGCGTCAGGCCGCGTCCGCCGAGCAGAGCCACACCACGAATGTCGAGACCGTTGGCGCGAACGATAATCGGCGTATCGCCGATGCCGCCGCCGAGATCGGCGTTACCGACAGCCACCTGCGTCGCCACATCGGCGCCGCCCTTGCCCACCTGGAACGTAACGTCGAGGCCGGCGTCACCGAAATACCCCTTGCTCTTGGCAAGCTGGAATGGCGCAAACGCGGGCAGAAAATCAGGCGCCGGGAACAGATATGTCATCTTTTCGGCGGCGATTGCGGTGCTGGCAGTGGCCGTCAGAATAACAGCGGCGAGAGCCGATTTAAGCATGCGTCTCATCAGAATTCCCCTTTGTTTCCGGCCAGTCAGATGGCTTTTTCTTCCAGCTTCAGATGTTTGAATATCTGCGCCGCATACTCGCTGACTTCCGGCATCACCCGGCGTCGCAGCGGCTCCTCGCGATACGGCAAATCAACCTTGATCTCGGCCACCACGCTGCCCGGTCTTTCGGAAAGAACCAGAATGCGGTCTGACATAAGAACCGCCTCAGCCAGATCATGGGTAATCAGCAGCGTCGTCTTGCCAGTTTCAGAAATCGTTCCGGCAAAGCTGTTTTGCAGCAGCAGCTTTGTCTGCGCATCGAGCGCGGAGAATGGTTCGTCGAGCAGGACAATTTCCGGCTTGATCGCCAGCGTCCGCGCGAGCGCCGCACGCTGGCGCATGCCGCCGGAGAGCTGATAGGGATAGTGCTTCTCGAACCCTGCCAGGTGACAGCGTTTCAGCTCCGCCATCGCCCGGTCCCGGCGTTCCGATCTGGCGACACCGCGCGCTTCCAGCCCGAACTCGACATTCGAAACGATATCGCGCCAGGGCAGAAGCAGATCCTTCTGCAACATGAAACCAACATGTGCATTGGGACCGCCGACGAGCTCGTCGCTGACCAGAACCTCACCGCGCGTTGGCTGGTAAAGGCCGGCCGTCATGCTCAGGATTGTGCTCTTGCCGCAGCCTGACGGGCCGACCACAGAGACGAACTCGCCTTCATCGACCCGGAAGTTGATGTCGTTGACGGCGACGAGGTTCTGCCCGGTTCCAGTGGTGAACTCTTTTGTGACCGAGCGGAACTCAAGCGCCATAGCCATGCGCCTCGTATGCAGCGTCGAGTTCTTTGTTCGTCGCCACCAGCTCTTCTGAAAGCAGCGCCTCAGTCCAGTCGGACCGGCCAGAGCGCGGTGCAACGATACCCTTTTCGGTCAGTTGCCGCGCAACGGCTGAAAAATCGTGCTCACCCGTGGCGTAAATCGTCATCAGGGCGTCGGCGAATGCGACTTCGCGCTCATCCAGTTCACGCCCGCGGCACTGATGCTCCAGCCCGGGACGCCCAGTGTCGAAGGCGCGCTGCGACAGGCGGTCTTTAAAGGCGTCCATCTGTTCCTCCCAACCGATGTTCAAATAAGAACATATTGTTCAAATTTAGAATGTCGAATCCCGGCCGGCTTGTCAACCGCCCCTTTCCGGGGCCTCCTGTGGACATCAGCAGACGCCGGATCATGTCTGGGAGCAGGCACGAAAGGATCACCCCATCGGCCGACAGGAGCGCGTTGACAGTGTCCACTGCACACAATATCGTTATTTTTTGAACTATACGTTCTTATTTGAACAAATCGGGAGTGAGTTGAATGAAGATCGGCATAGCCGGCGGTGGCGTCGGCGGAATGGCAACGGCGATCGCGCTGCAGAAACAGGGGCACGACGTCACGATTTTCGAGCGCGCCCGCGCCTTCGGTCGCATCGGCGCCGACGTCAATCTCACCCCCAATGCGGTGCACGCACTGGACGGGCTGGGGATCGGCGACCTGCTGCGCAGAACCGCAGCACGCCCTGAATACCGCATCAGCAGAACCTGGGATACTGGCGAAGAGACTTCGCGCCTGCCCATGAGCACGGCAGCGGAGGAACGTTACGGCGCGCCGCAATTGACCATTCACCGCGCTGACCTGCTGACCGCACTCGAAAACGCACTGGCGGAAAACACGATCCGCTTCGCCACCGAGGTCACCGCAGCCGAGCAGACGGACAGCGGAGCAGTCGCCATTCTCTCCGATGGAACACGATTTGAAGCTGATGTTTTGATCGGCGCGGACGGCATCCACTCGGCTGTGCGCCATTCCCTCTTCGGCGAGGATCACCCGCGCTTCACCGGCCTGGTGTCCTACCGCGCCGTTTTCCCGCGCGAGCGCGGTGACGGCATTCCCAATCTCGATTCATTCACCAAATGGTGGGGCCCGACGCCTGCACACCAGATCGTCCCCTTCCCGCTCAATC
>MRWG01000531.1_pt1 | contig 40463 bp, 31 predicted proteins | sample 1013341 | NCBI WGS metagenome assembly MRWG01 (sample SAMN06117577, study PRJNA244670) | biofilm metagenome | biome: Water; feature: Cathode Biofilm; material: Biofilm; isolation source: microbial consortium enriched at the cathode of a solar microbial fuel cell | place: USA: District of Columbia ... | reverse complement strand
TTCAGGAGGAAGGCGTTCTCTTCCCCGTGATGAAGCTGCGCAAGGCCGGTGTTCTGAACGAGGATTTCCTTGGCATCGTCACGGCGAATTCGCGCATTCCGCGCGAGGCGCGGGGCGACATCATTTCGCTGATGAGCTGCAATGATGAAGGGCTGAAGCGTCTGCTCGACCTGATGGCCGAATACGAGCTGACCTCGTTGCAGCCACTGGCCGCGTTCATCTTCGAGCGCTCCGCCACGGCCACGCGGGAAGCCATCGCGCGGTTGCCTGCCGGTATTTACAGCGCCGACACCACGCTTGACGGTTACGATGCGCCAATCGAGATCAGGGCGCGGATGACCATCGGCGACGGGGTGATCGAGGTTGATCTGGCCGGTTCGTCGCCTGCCGCTCCGCGCGGCATCAATTGCCCACTCGGCTATAGTCAGGCCTATGCCTCCTTCGGCATCAAGGTCGCGGTCGCGCCGCATGTGCCCAACAACCACGCCTCGCTGGAGGCAATCCGCATTACTGCGCCTTCCGGTCTGATCGTCTCTGCCGAGCGCCCCGCGCCGGTCACCGCGCGGCATGTGGTTGGGCAGGCTCTGCCGGACCTGATGCTTGGCTGCCTCGCACAGGCCATGCCGGGGCAGATCCTTGCCGAAAGTGCGGGTGCGCTCTGGGTTCTGGCGATTTCCGGCGAAGACGCTGGGCCGGAAGCCCGCAGTTTCGCTTCGCTCAATGTGGCGCTTGGCGGCATGGGCGCACGGCCCGCATCCGATGGGTTGTCGACGACCGCCTTTCCTTCGGGCGTCGGTGTGGTTTCGGTCGAAGTGGCCGAATCCGTCGCTCCGCTCATCTATGAGCGCAAGGAATTCGCACCGGACAGCGGCGGCGCGGGAAAATGGCGTGGCGGGCTCGGGCAGGAGATCCGCATCCGCGCGGCAAAGGATCAGGCGCTGATCGTGTCCGCCGCCGCATTCGAGCGGCTGAGACGCGGTGCGGAAGGCCGGGAGGGCGGCCTTTCCGGTCTGCCGGGCGCTGCCCGCATTACCGACGGAACGGAGATCACGTCGAAAGGGCTCTACCGGGTTCCACCGGGCGAGGCGCTGGTGTTGCGCACACCGGGTGGTGGCGGCTTTGGCCCCGCAACCGAACGCGGGAAGGAACGCGTGGAAGACGATCTGCGGCGCGGCATGATCACGCAAGCTGTCGCGCATGAGATCTATGGCTTGAAATGAAGTGAAGAACCGACAATAGCACCTTCAAGAGGAGAGAACGGACAATGATCGCATATTCACTCAAGGCACTGGCGGCAGGCGCAGCGCTTGCTCTCGTGAGCGGTTCGGCAATGGCCCAGACCAAGCTGGACTTCTCGACGCCGTGGCCCGAGACGAACTTCCAGAACGTTGCGGCAAACAGGTTCGCTGAAGCCGTGAAGGAAGCTACTGGCGGCTCCGTCGAGATCACCGTGCACAAGGGCAGCGAGATTGGCGTTTCCGCCTCGGAATCTCTGGCAGCCGTGGAAAATGGCATTGTGCAGATGGGCAGCGTCCTTCTCTTCCTTCAGGCTGGCGAAGAGCCGGTTCTGGCGATGGACACCCTTCCCTTCCTGATCCGCGGACAGGATGAGATGAAACTCTTCCTCGAAGCCGCATCGCCGCTCTATGACGAGATCGCCGAGCGCCACAATCAGAAGATCCTATACTATGTTCCGTGGCCTTCGCCGGGCGTTTACTCGCGTGAGAAGATCAGCTCCTCCGCCGACATGGAAGGCGTGCGCATTCGCGCATTCAACCCGGCCAGCTTCCAGTTCCTGACGCTGCTTGGCGCAGCACCGCTGGAAATGCCCTGGGGCGATGTCGCCCCCGCTCTGGCCGCCGGCACCATCGACGGTGTGGCCACCTCCACCTCCTCGGGCGTCGATGGCAAGCTTTGGGATCTCACCGCCTTTTTCAGCCCCATGCAGTGGTCCACCTCTTCGGACGCCGTAACCGTCAATCTCGATACCTGGAACGCGCTTTCGCCAGAAGAGCAGACCAAGATCGAGGAACTGGCTGCAAAGATGCAGGATGAGTTCTGGGCGCTCTCGGCAGCCGAAGACGAAACCAAAGGCAACACTCTGGCCGAAAACGGCATGACCATCGTTCAGCCGGACGAGAGCCTCATGACGCTGATGGGCGAGAGCGGCCGCACCATGTGGGATGAGTTCATCGAGCGCGTGCCCGAGGCCGGCCCGGTGATCGAAGCCTACACCAAGGCAGCCGGCAAGTAGCCAATTCCGGGCGTCCTTCATCGGGACGCCCGCTTCCGGGGGCCCAATGTTGCACGGCTTTCTGAAATTTTCCGACACGACGTCGTGGCTGGCTGAAACGCTGGCCAGCATCCTGCTATACAGCTTTTGCCTCCTGATGCTGGCGGAAGTCTTCAGCCGTGGCTTTCTCGCCACCAGCCTGGCGGTGTCGTGGGAGTTTTCGAGCTTTGCGATGGCCGGGGTCTTCCTGCTCGGCGCCGGTCCGGCGCTGCGGCGCGGCAGCCATGTGCGTGTCACACTTGCGCAAGGCTTTCTCGGACCGCAGGGACAGCGTTGGCTCAACATTGCGGCGACGGTTGTCGGTATCGCGCTGGCGCTGCTTGTGTTGATTTCCTTCTGGTCTCTCTTCGCCAATTCATGGGCGCGCGGCCTGCGCCAGTCGAGCTACACGAACACGCCGCTCATCTATCCGCAGGCACTCGCCGTTCTGGGTGCAGCGCAGCTCGTTCTGGACCTGTGCGCCCGCACGATCCGATTATGGCTCGACCTGCCGGCCGAACAGCCGCTTGCCAAGGAGGAAGCCGATGCTTGAGATCGGGCTCCTCACGCTTCTGCTGTTTGCAGCGTTTCTGCTGGGCTCGGTCTGGGTCGGGCTTTCGCTCTTTGGCGTTGCGTTCACGCTGCTTGCCGTCTTCAAGCCCAACCTGCCGCTGATTGCCTATACGGGCAAACTCCTTTGGTCGTCGCTCACCGCACAGGAACTGCTGGCGCTGCCGCTCTTCATTCTGATGAGCGATATTCTGGTGACGGCGCGGCTCGGCCAGTCGCTGTTTTCCGGCCTCGCACCATGGGTGACCCGCCTGCCCGGTGGATTGCTGCATGTGAATGTCGCCGGATCGACCCTGTTTGCCGCCGTTTCCGGCTCATCGGCGGCGACGACGGCCATTGTCGGGCGCGTCACCCTGCCGGAACTTGAAGCGCGCGGCTATGACCGGCGGCTTTCCGTCGGTTCTCTGGCCGGCTCCGGCACGCTCGGCTTCCTGATCCCGCCCTCGATCATCATGATCATCTATGGCGTGGCCGCGCAGCAGAGCATTCTCGAACTGTTCATCGCAGGCATCGTTCCCGGCATTCTTCTGGCGACGATCTTTGTGTCCTACATTGCCGTGGCGCACACGGTTTCAGGGCGGCAGGAAGAGCGCGCGCGCTACAGCTGGGCGGACCGATGGCGCGGCCTGAGGGAAATCGGCCCGATGGTCGCGCTTATCGGCGGCATCATGGGCGCGCTCTATTTCGGGCTGGCGAGCCCGACCGAACTTGCCGCGACCGGTGTTCTGGGCGCGCTGATCCTTTCCTGGGTGCGCGGCGGCCTGACCTTCAAGGGGCTGGCGATGGCCGGACGCAGCGCCGTAGCAACCAGCGCCATGATGGGGTTGATCCTTGCCGGCGCGGCCCTCTTGAACGCAGCGCTCGGCTTTCTGGGGCTCCCGAAGGCGATTGCAGGGCAGATTGCACTGCTTGAGCTTTCGCCGATGATGCTGATCGTTTTCCTGCTGGCGTTTTATGTGCTGATCGGCATGTTCCTCGACGGCACGTCGATCATCGTGATGACCCTGCCGATCACCCTGCCGCTGGTGGTCGCAGCCGGTTTCGATCCGGTCTGGTTCGGAATTTTCATCGTGATCGCCGTCGAAATTTCGCAAATCACGCCACCGGTCGGCTTCAATCTGTTTGTTATTCAGTCGCGCACCGGTCTTCCGATGTCGTTTCTCTTCAGAGCGGTGTTTCCCTTCTTCCTAATCATGCTGGGTTTTGCCATTCTGCTTGCAGTCTTTCCGCAAATTGTCCTCTGGTTGCCGAGCAGTATCTGATCGATGAATGCACCTCTTCCCCGCCACGCCCAACTCACCCAGACGCTGCGCGATCGTATCACATCCGGCGCGCTGAAACTGGGCGAAAGGCTGCCGCCGGAGGTCGATCTTGCTGCCGACTACAATGTGAGCCGCACCACGCTCCGCCGCGCCATGGCCGAGCTGGAAAGCGAGGGGCTGGTCGAAAGACGCCGCCGGCTTGGAACAATTGTCGTCTCCAACCAGCCGCAAAAGAGCCTGCGCATGGCGACCAGCGGTTTCCCGGAACTGCTCAGCCTGACGAAGAGTTCACGGCTTCAGGTGCTCAAGACGCGTCACGTGGCCGATGGCGAAAGCCCGTTTCTGGGCAAGCATCAAAGCTCCACCGGCTTCTGGCTGGAGATCACGGCGGAACGTTTTCTCGGCCAGTCCGAAAAGCCGGTCAGATGGCTGGTCATGTTTGTCGATGGCGCGTTTGCGGGGATCGACCCGGTTCTCGACCGGGTGGGCGGCTCGGTCTTCGAGCTCATCGAAGGTCTCTTTGATCTGCAGATCACGCGGCTGCGCCAGTCCGTGACGGCGCTTGCCTGCCCGTCGCAGGCCGCCGCCTCCATCGGGCTGGAAGCGGGCATGCCCGTCATTGCGCTCGATGCAGAGCTCTACGCCGAAGATGGCAGGCTCGTTGAGATCACCCACGCGATCTACGACCCCAACCGGTTCCGGCTGCGAACAGATGTCTGGATGGACTGAAGCCGGATTGCGTTCGTTCTAGAACACCGCACCGATGTCGTTCGTGCAGCGCAGCAGTTTTTCGATCAACCGGTCGTGAAGGTCGTTTTCGTCATACTGGCCCTGCGGGAAGATGATCGACACCGCGCCCACGACACGCTTGTCGCGGTCAAAGACCGGAAGGGCGAGCGAGCTGACGCCTTCCACATATTCCGATTCACTGAACGAGAAGCCGCTGAACCGGATGGAGTTCAAAAGGTCGGTGAACTCCCGGCGCTCGACCAGCGTTTTTTCCGTATAGGCAGACAGGCTGAGGCGATCGAGGATCGCTTCGCGCTCTTCCCTGTCGAGGAATGCGAGGATGACGCGGCCGGCGGCAGTCGGCGTCAGCGGCACGCGGCTGCCGACAGTTACCATGTTGAGCGTGAAGCGGCTCGGCACGAAAGCATGGGCGACATACACGGCCTCGTCGCCATCCAGCATGGCGAAGGATACCGATTCTCCGATCTCGTGAGAGACGTTGCGCAGAACCGGCTGCACCACCTGCGGAATGCTGCGGGTTTCGAGGAACCCGCGCGTCAGCCGCAGCACGCGCGGCGTTAGCTGATAGCGCCCGCGATCATGGGCCACGAAACCGAGCTGCTCCAGCGTGCGCACGAGACGCCGTGTCACCGCGCGGTTCAGCTCCACCTTCTCGGCGATTTCCGAAATGGTGAGTTCGCTGTTGCGCCCCTCGAAAGCCATGATAACGGACAGGCCCTTGCCGAACGTCAGGGATACTTCCTTGTCGTCCTTGTCGAGCAGGTGATGCAGTATCATGACTAAGCTGGCCTCCAGCGCCCCAGCGGCGCTTATCCGCGATCTTATCGTATCCGAAATTCAAACAGTATGCCGCCCTGCGGGCAGGCGCTTCGATCAGCAGCGCCTATCCTTCCTGCACGCCATACCCGGCTCCGCCACAGCTTTCAACGACCAGTTGATCCCCGCGGCGAAGAACCGGGGCTGAACGGCTGCCCAGTTCCTCCACCGTTCCATCGGCCCGCACGACGCGGGCGGCGGCAGGCTGCGGCGCACCGCCACCCAGAAGTCCATCGGGAACATGTCTGAACCGGTCGCCGCGCAGCGAAACATTGATGCCGTCCTGCAGGGCGAGATATCGGCGCTGGATGCCATCACCGCCGCGATAGCGCCCCGCCCCGCCGGAGCCACGGCGAATAGAGGCGCTTACCAGACGCACGGGGATCTGCGATTCCAGCGCTTCGCCCGGCATGTTCATCGCGTTGCCGACATCGGTGGATATGCCCGAAACGCCATCGCTCTGCGGGCCGCCGCCGGCACCGCCGGCGATGATCTCCGTGGCGATGAAGCGCTTTCCATCTGCGCCCGCGCCCGAAAAGGCCAGCACAAAGGACATGCCCGAATTGGCTGCCGGCATGGTCTCCGGCAAAGCCCGGGCGAGCCCTTGCAGAAGCGTCGATGTGGTGCTGCGCACAATGCCCATGCGCGCATTGACGGCTGCCGGCGGCGAGGCATTGATCGCGCAGTTTTCCGGCAGGACCAGTTCCATGGTCCGCACCACGCCGCCATTGCGGAACACCGTATCGCCCATCGCGCTGAGCAGGCTGTAGAATGCAGCCGCGAACGGGCCTGAGCGCACGCAATTGATGGGTGCGGCCACCTGCCCGCTCGTGCCGGTGAAATCTGCGCGGAAAAGGCCGTCGCCGCAGTCGAGGCTGAGCGCAATCCGCACTTCCGGCAGGCCCGGCGCAGGATCGAGCTGACCGCTCGCCACATGTGGCCCCGGAGCCATGGCGGAAATCGTGTCGCGGGCGAGCGCCGCACCCCGCTCCAGACAGGTCACGATGCCTGTGGCGAAGGCATCCATTCCTATCTCTTCAGCCAGACTGCCGAGAAGCGAACCGGCTTTCACCGCCGCGCCGATCTGCGAGGAGAGATCGCCAAGCACCGTGTCGGCCGCGCGTGAATTGGCGCTGATGAGATTGACCACGAGAGGGTCGATCCGGTCGCCTGCGCCCATCCGAAGCGGCGGCAGGCGCATACCCTCCTGGAAAATGTCCACCGCATCCGGCGGCACGGAGCCTGCCCGCATGCCGCCAATATCCTGATGATGAAGAATGCTCGCCGCGAGCGCGATCACCTTTCCTTCTGCGAAGACCGGCCGCATCACCGTCAGGTCGGGCAGATGCGTCCCGCCGAGGAAAGGGTCGTTCATGAGATAGAGATCGCCCTCGCGCATCGTCTCGACCGGGAAATGCTCAAGCATTGAACGCACGGAGCCATCAAGCGCCCCGAGAAGAAGCGGAATGGCGTCGGAAAGCGCCAGAAGCTCTCCGGTGGGGGTCAAAAGTGCTGCGGCTGCATCGTTTCCTTCACGCACCACGGGCGAGACCGCCGTGCGGAAGAGCATTTCCTGCATGGTCTGGGCGATGGCATTCAGGCGCATCTGCAATGTCTCGGGACGCAGCGCCACGGCGGCTGAATTGCGCCTGACAAAGGACACCAGCCCGCCTTCGATGACGCGCTCCCAGCCAGGGGCAGGCTGAAGGCCCATGGCCTCGCCCCCGGCGAGCTTCTTTTCCAGCGCCTTCTGTTCTTCAAGGAGGAAACGCCCGATCCTGAACACGAACCCCGCCTCGCGCGACGGATTGCCAAATCGCTCGGTGTGATAGGCATTGAAGGCTCCGCGAATGGTCTCCACCGTCGGCTGCCCCTCATCAAGGGTGAGCGTGACGGGGTGCATGAAGGCGTTCGGCGCTATCGTGATCTGAACAACACCCTCGCTGGCGGCTGGCGCCTCTGCACGGAGTGTGTCGAGCGCCTGTCGGAGGCGCTCGTCGGTCAGTCCATTGAGGGGCGCGTTCAGCGTTTCCGACGCTTCGCTTACATGCCGGGCCAGGAGAAGACCGGCAGCGCCCGACACTGCGGCGAGTTCATCAACAATAATGCGGTTGACGCCAAGCCGCTCGCCCAGCGCATGCGCCATGACACCGCCAAGGCCGCCGCTCACAATCAGCGGCACGGCTGCCGGGTCGACATTTCGGTCAACCGCGTAACGAACAAGGGCGGCCACGACGCTGTCGAGCGCCGCGTCCCGGATTATCGCGGCGAGTTCGTCGCACCCGACGGCCGCCTCTTCGGCAAGGCGGGCAATGCGGTTGCCCGCATCCGGCGCGAGTGCGGCGGGCAATTGACCCAGCGAAACGAGCGCGTCGGTAAGCGTGGGCGCATCGGTATTGGCATCGCCTGAAAAGCGGATGCCGGCAGCGCCCGCCCACTGTGCCCGCGCGCCGCCGCCCAGAGCGACGCTTTGAATGTCGGCCATGGGATTGCGCACGGGCACGCCGGCGACGACGCTGTAATGTGTCTGCGCCGGTGCGCCATTTTCCAGCAGCACAATGTCCGTGCTGGTGGAACCCATGTCGAGCGCAAGCGCCTGCCGGGAACCTGCCATTTCTGCGAGTGAAGCGGAGAAAAGCGCAGAGGCCGCAGGACCGCCCATCAACTGCCGGCCAGCCGCAGTGCGAGCCAGCTTTGGCGTTACGAGATGACCACGCGAATCCGCAAAGGAGAGGCGGCCCGAGAAGCCGAGCCCTTCAAGTTCGTCTGCGATGCGGTCCACATTTACCTGCTGCGCCGGGCAAAGGGCGGCTTCCAGACAGGCCGAGACCGTGCGTTCATATTCGCGGGCATTGCCGTCGACCGTGTGCGACAGGATGACGGGAACGCCGGGCGCGACTTCTGAAAGAATATCGGCGCAGAGGCGCTCATGCGCCGGATTGACGAAGGAGAACAGAAAGCAGACCGCAATGGCCTCCACGCCCTGATCGCGAAGTGCTGCTCCCGCCGAACGGATCTGATCGACCGACAGGGGGGCGATTTCCGCGCCGTTCCTGTCGAGTCGGCCTTCCACCTCGTGGATGCCGTCCGGCATCACCAGAAATGTGGGGGATGGCGAGCGCGCGACCGGATCGTAAAGCTCGGAACGGTTTTGCCGGGCAAGCGCCAGCGTGTCCGCAAAGCCGCTGGTGGTGATCAGACCAACCCGGGCGACCTGCTTTCCAAGAAGCATGTTTACCGCGCCTGTTGAGCCCAGGCGGATCTCTTCAAGCGCTGTGGGTTCAAACGCCCATTGCTGTGAAAAATGCCGGATCGCAGCCGCGATCTCTTCGGCCACCGCTCCCGCGCCCTGCGTCATCTTTCCGGTGCGCAGGACGCCATTCGCCGACAGCGCCAGGTCGACGGTCGAGGCTCCGATATCGATGCCCAGAGCGCTCAAGAGACGGCCTCTTGCAGTCGTGTTTCGAGCGCCGTCTCAAGCGGCAGGAATTCCACATCCGTGCCGCCGCGCGTGCGCCACATGGTGGAAGCGAAATGCCCCGGCCCATCAAGGGCGATGATGCCGTGATGCCAGACGCCGGGATTGTAGATAACCACATCCTTCGGCCCGCCGATGAAGCCATGGGCGGCGCTTTCATGAGGATGGCCTTCCCACACGATCACGAGGTAGCGGGTGACGGACATGGGCACGAACATCTGCGAACTGTGCTCATGGCGTTCGGCCTGGTTGATGCGCACGACATCGCCCTCAGGCTGCACATCATAGAAATCCAGAGCGAGATCGACCGCCTCGGCATCATGCTGGAAGACAGAAGGAGACTTCGTCAAAAGCACCGTATCGGCCCGGATCGACTTTGTTATCCCCTGCCCCGCGCAGGCAACATGGCCATAGGGTGCAAAACTGGCGCTGTTCAGCTGTCGAACTGCAATCATTCCCGCTCTCATATTTTATTCGATAATCGAACTTTTGATCAATTATTATAACGACACCTGACCGCTTCTCTGTCAATTCCAAATGCCGAACCTTTCAATTTCGCGCTTTCGGCGGCCCGGGATCGCACAAACCTGCTTGACGTCCGACTGCTTTCTTGCAACGCTAAGCGAACTAATGTTCGATAATCGGTGAATTGATGGCCTTTCGTCTCTGGAGCGAGCTTTCTGCTGACGACCTGAAAACACTGGTCGATGATGCGACTGTCGCATTGTTGCCTGTGGGCGCCATTGAGCAGCATGGTCCCCACCTGCCGCTGAGCACCGACACCACGCTTGCAGAGGGGATTGCACTGGAAGCGGCGAAGCGTGTGGAGGACGCGCAGGTGCTGGTTCTGCCGCCGGTCGCCGTCGCCAAATCCGATGAACACACGGGCTTTCCCGGCGTTCTGACCCTCGACGCAGCGACGCTTCAGGCCGTGCTCATGCAGATCGGCAGGAGCGTCGCGCGTTCGGGCATTCGCCGGCTCGTCTTCCTCAATGCACATGGAGGCAATGTGCCGGTGCTGCAGATCGCAGCGCGCGCGCTGCGCATTGAAGAAGAGATGTTCTGCGTCGCCGCCGGCTGGATGAGCATGGGCTATCCGCCCGGCCTGATCCCCGAGGAGGAGTTGCGCGACGGCATTCACGGCGGACTGGTGGAGACTGCCGCCATGCTGCATCTGCGCCCCGATCTCGTTTCCATGGAAAAGGCGAAGAACTTCGTACCGGCCTCCCGTACGGTCGCCCAGTCGAATGATGTTCTGCGCCTGCTCGGCCCCGTTTCCACGGGCTGGACCATGAAGGATCTCAACGCCGATGGAGCCGCTGGCAATGCCGCGCTGGCGACGCCGGAAACGGGCAAGGCGCTCGTCGAGCATGCAGCCACACGTTACGCCCGGCTTCTCGAAGAGGTGGCGCGTTATGCGATCCCCTTCGGAGTGCCGCGCGTATGAACATCCGCGCCTGCGAGACACAAAAGAGCCGCTGGTTCACCAATGCCCGCGTCCCGGTTGCTCTGGCAGAGGGGTTTCCGCTCCGTGCGCTGGGTCATGACAGCGGCCTTGCCACCATGGATTTCGGCATCACGGCGGATGGCGCGCTGACGCCGGAGAACAATGGCGGCGCTGAACTGGATCTCGCAGGACGGATGGTTCTGCCCACATTCGTCGATTCCCACGTCCATCTCGACAAGGCCTATATCGTCAGGCGGACGGGCATTCCCCATGGCGGGCTCCTGGACGCCGTGAAGCTTTCCGGCGCGGATGCCGCCAACTGGTCGCAGACCGACCTGAAAAGCCGCATTAGTCAGGCGCTTGAACGCGCTTATCTGCATGGCACGTCCGCGATCCGCACCCATCTCGACACGCCGGTCATGCCGGATGAGAGCGACGCCTGGCGCGTTTTTGACGAAATGCGCAGCGACTGGCGGGGCCGCATTGCGCTTCAGGCCGTCGCGCTGATGGCTCTGGAGCGCGTCGAACAGGCGGAGTTCATCGAACGCTGCCGACAAATCAGGCGTCTCGGCGGCGTTCTGGGCGCGTTCATTGCGCCGAAGACGGCAACGCCGGAGCGCCTTGATGCGCTGTTTTCCTGCGCCGGCGAAGCCGGGCTCGCGGTTGATTTCCATGTCGATGAAACGCTGGCGCCCGACGCCATGGCGCTCGAACTGATCTGCGACAGCATTCTGCGCACCGGCTTCAAGAGCCCGGTCATGGCCGGACATTGCTGCTCGCTCAGCTCCATGCCGATAGCAGACCGCGACCGCATCATCGATAAAGTGGCGCGGGCCGGCGTGCATATCGTCTCGCTCCCGCACTCCAACCTGTTCCTGCAGGACCGCTCCAATGGCGCAACGCCGTCGCGGCGCGGCATGACCACCGTGCGCGAACTGGCTGCGGGCGGCGCATCCGTGCACTTCGCCTCCGACAATGTGCAGGATCCCTTCTATCCCTACGGCGACTTCGACATGGTCGACGTTTTCCGCTCTGCGGTGCGGACAGCGCATCTCGAAACCGACATCGGCAGCTGGGCGGCCCGCCAGTTCCGCGAGGCCGCGAAGGCCTGCGGCTTCGGCCAGCACGGCCTTGTTGCGGCAGGCGCACCTGCCGACCTGATCATTCTCGATGCCGGCGACTGGCTCGACCTGATGAGCCGCTCTTCGGCCGGCCGCGTCGTTCTGCGCGGCGGCGCGCCGCTTCAACCGCTTCCCTTCAATCTGCGCGATCTTTTCGCGATGGAGTACTCATGACTGCAGATATTTCAGCGTGCCGCGAGGCGCTGGCCCATCTCGACATCGACGACAATCCCCAGACGGTGCGCCAGAAGAGCCGCGACTTCTACTGGTACAGCCCGATCCTGAAGGAACAGCTCGACGACGTGACGGCCGATCTGGTCATTGCGCCGCGCAGCGTGGAAGAAGTGGTCGAAATTCTCGCCGCCTGCTGGAAGCATGACGTTCCCGTCACCACGCGCGGGGCCGGAACCGGCAATTACGGTCAGGCCATGCCGCTTTCCGGCGGCGTCGTTCTGCACATGAAGCACATGAACGAGATCCTCGAGATCGGCGACGATTATTTCGTGGCGCAGGGCGGCACGGTGATCGAGCATATCGAGCGCTCGCTGCGCGCGGTCGGCAAGGAAATCCGCCTGTTCCCCTCGACCATGGGCTCGGCCACCATCGCCGGCTTCATCGCCGGCGGGTCCAGCGGCGTGGGCGCGATCCGCTGGGGCGGTCTGCGCAATCCGGCCAATATTCGCCGGCTGCGCCTCGTCACCATGGAAGAGACGCCGCAGATCATTGATCTGGTCGGCGCAAGCGACATCAGCAAGGCCGCCCATGCCTATGGCGTCAATGGCGTCATCGTTGAGGTGGAAATGCCTGCCGATCCGGCGACCGACTGGGTCGACGTGATCATCGGTGTCGACACATTCGAAAACTCCTGCAGGCTGGCGCTCAAGATCGGCGACGACGACACGGTCTGCAAGCGCATGCTTTCGAATTTCGAGGCGCCCATTCCGTTCAACTATTTCCGCCGGCACCGCCCCTATCTGGAGGAAAGCGAGGCCGTTGTGGCCGTGACCGTTTCGAAAGAAACACTGGACCGGCTTGTCGAAATTGTCGAAGGCTTCGACGGAGCGACGCTCAGGCTGCGCTACGACCAGCTGGAAGAGGGCGTGAAGCTGCCGGCGGCTTTCGAGCTTGCGTGGAACCACACGACGCTGCGCGCTCTGCGCGTCGATCCGACCATCACCTATCTGCAGATGATGATCCCGCGCCCGGTGATGTTCGAAAAACTCGCCGAGGTGAAAGACCGGTTCGGAGACGAATTGCTGCTGCATTTCGAATTCACCCGGTTCGACGGCGTTGTCTCGCCCGTGGGCATCCCGATCGTGCGGCACACCAGCAATGAGCGGCTTGAGGAAATCATCCAGATACTGGAGCTGGAACTCGGCCTTCCGGTCTTCAATCCGCACCGGATCACGCTGGAAGAAGGCGGCATGAAGAAGACCAACCCGCATCAGCTGGCCTTCAAGAAACAGGCCGACCCGAAGGGGCTTCTCAATCCCGGCAAGATGATCGCCTGGAAGGATCCCGACTGGTCCCCCTCTCCCGGCAAGACCTACCTCTTTGCCGAATGATTTCCATCACAGACTGTGATTTGACCGGGGGGAGATGAACACATGACCGGCAGCAAGGGACATGTAACCATCATAGGCGCGGGCATTGTCGGCGTGAGCTGCGCCGCGTTCCTGCAGCGCGAGGGTTTTGGCGTGACGGTGGTGGACCGGCTGGAGCCGGGGCTCGGCACGTCGTTCGGCAATGCCGGTTCGGTTTCGCCCAGCGCCATCCTGCCGGTGGCGATGCCCGGCGTCATGAAGAAGATCCCCGGCTGGCTGATGGACCCGCTTGGTCCGCTCACGGTTCGCTGGTCCTATCTGCCGTGGATCGCGCCATGGCTTGCCCGCTTCATCAGCCACGCCACGCGTGAGGAATGCGTTCGTGTGGCCACGGCGATGCGTTCGCTGATGGAAACCGTCTTCGACGATTATGGCGACATCCTCACCGGCGACGGGTTCAACCAGCTGATCCGCCGGAATGGCTGCCTCTACATCTATGAGAGCCGCCAGGAGCTTCAGGCGGCGAAATGGTCGCTCGATCTGCGCCGCAATCTCGGCGCGGAAATGATCGAAGTGGGCGGCGACGAGATCCGGCAGTTCGAGCCGGCCCTCAACAAACGCTTCGACATCGGCATTTTTGCGCCGGAGAACGGCTCGACCGTCGACCCCTATCTTCTGGTCAACAGCATTGCTGACCAGGTGAAGAAGAATGGCGGCAAATTCGTCACCGCCGAGGTCAAGGACGTCACGCTGGGGCCGGATGGGCCGGTTGCGCTGGAAACCACTGAAGGTCAGCTTCCCGTCGACCGGCTGGTCCTGGCGGCCGGCGCATGGTCGTCGCCACTGGCGCGCAAACTGGGCGCGAAAGTGCCGCTGGAAACCCAGAGGGGCTACCACGTCACATTCCCCAATCCGCAGATTGGTGTGAACCGCACCGTGATGTGGAACACCCGCAGCGTCTTCATCAATCCGATGGACTGCGGCCTGCGGATTGCGGGCACCGTGGAACTGGCCGGACTGAAGGCCGCGCCCAACTATGCCCGCGCGGACAAACTGACAGAAATCGCACGGGAGATGTTCCCCGAACTCGATACGACCGAACAATCCAAATGGATGGGCCACAGGCCTTGTCTTCCAGACAGTTTGCCGGTTATCGATCGTTCGCCACGCTTCTCCAACACCGTCTTTGCATTCGGTCATCAGCACGTCGGCATCTGCTCGGGAGGACCGACAGGCAGGCACGTCGCAGCGCTGATGGCGGGAAAAACACCCAAGATCGACCTATCGCCGTTTTCGGTGAGCCGCTTCTAGCGGGCGCACCGTATTTCAACTGGGAGGACTCATAATGACATTGCAGGCTGTTCCTCAGCCCCCGGACAGGACTGGAGGCAGGACCGGAGACGCAAGTTCTCCCGCCGGTCTTCCGATTGCCGGGAACGATGTCGCGCTTTCTTTCGAGAACATCTCGATGCAGTTCCCCGATGGAACGCAGGCGCTTGAAGATGTTTCGCTGACCATCCGCAAGGGCGAGTTCGTCTCGATCGTCGGCCCTTCGGGTTGCGGAAAGTCCACCCTTCTGAAGATCGCTTCCGGCCTGTTCCCCCAGACCTCGGGCGTCGTCAAGGTGGATCGCAGCCAGCTTGGCTACACGTTTCAGGACGCGACCCTTCTGCCGTGGCGCAAGGTGCTCGGCAATGTGGAGCTTCTGATGGAGCTGCGCGGCTTTTCGCCTGAAGAGCGCCGCAGGATCGCCATGGAGCAGATCAGCCTGGTCGGGCTCGACGGCTTTGCCGAGCATTATCCCAAGCGCCTCTCCGGCGGCATGCGCATGCGCGCATCGCTGGCCCGCTCGCTGGCGCTGAACCCCAGCGTGTTCATGTTCGACGAGCCCTTCGGCGCGCTCGACGAGATCACCCGCGAGCGTCTCAATGACGAGCTGGTGTCGCTGTTCATGCGCAATGGCTTCAGCGGCCTGTTCATCACGCACTCGATTTCAGAGGCAGTCTATCTGTCCAGCAAGGTGGTCGTCATGTCGCGCCGCCCGGGACAGATCCTCGAAGTGTTCGATATTCCCTTCGCCTATCCGCGCGATCCGGAGCTTCGCTACACGCCCGAGTTCGCAACCCTTTGCAGCGAAGTCTCCGTATCCCTGCGAAATGCTATCGAGAATTGAGACGATCGATGACACAGACACAGCCTTCATCCAATCTCACTGCACATTCGCCGGTTCCGTTCACGGCAGAGCGCGGGACGCTTGGAAACCTCCTCATGCTGCTCGTGCCGCCGCTCGTCCTGTTCGGCATGTTCATTCTCTTATACGCGATGGTGCGCGCGAACCTTGAGCCGCACCGCCAGTTTCTCATGCCCTCGGGCTATGAACTCTGGGATAAAGCGTTCGGCCTTTCGGACGTGCGCTGGGAACTCTTGACGCGCTCGCTCACCACGCTTGGCATCGCGCTCGCCGGCCTCTGCATCTCGATCCCGGTCGGCATCCTGCTCGGCGTGATCATGTTTCGCGCCACGATTCTCGAACGCGCCATGTTCCCGAACATCGTCGCGTTCCAGTCGATCCCGACGCTCGCCATCATTCCGCTGATCCAGACGGCGCTTGGCTTCGGCACGCTGCCGAAGGTTCTGATCGTGGCCAAGTTCACCATGTTCGCCATCCCGATCACCCTTCTCCTCGGCCTCAAAAGCGTTGACCGCGGCATCATCAACCTGTTCCGCCTGCAGGGCGCGAGCTGGCGCACGACGCTGGTCAAGGCATGCTTTCCGTCTGCAGCGCCGGCGCTCTTCGCCGGTCTGCGGATCGCGGCAAGCCTCGCCGTCATCAGCGCCATCGTCTCGGAGCTGTTCTTCCTGGCCGGCCGTGGCGGCCTTGGCCAGATGATCATCAACTCCAAGATCGACTTCAAATATGAGCAGATGTATGCGGCGCTGATGACTGCGACCTTCCTGTCGGTTTGCGTCTACATCGCCTTCACCTGGCTCGGGCACTGGTTGTTCTCGGACTGGCATGAATCCGGCGGCAAGGAGACCTGACGCCAATTCTACGGGCGGGCGAAGAGCAGCCTCTCTTCGCCCGCTCGCATTTCCGCCTGGCATTGGTTTCCCGCCGCGAGCCGATGCCTTCTCGACCCACAACAACAATGAGGGAACTGAAAATGAGAAGCTTGAAGACTGCTTTGCTGGCAACCGCGATGGCCGCGCTTCCCGCCATTGCGCAGCCGGCCCTGGCTCAGGAGCCGGGCGATTTCGCCAAGAAGGCCTACACCACACCGCTGGCCGATGTGTGTCCCAATCCCTTCATCGTGCAGAAGGACTGGCTTGCCCAGGCCGAACACGGTGCGCTCTACCAGATGATCGGTGGCGGCGGTAAGATGGAAAGCGGCCGCTATACCGGCCCGCTGGGCAGCACCGGCATCGACCTCGTCATTCTCGAGGGCGGCGGCGGCATGGGCCTTGGTGACGGCGAAACCGCCTATTCGGCCCTCTACATGGGCAACTCCAAGGCCGGCCTGCGTCCGCATCTGGGTTACCAGGAGCTGGACAACGCCTTCATCTTCTCCGAGCGCTTCCCGGTGGTTGGTGTCGTCGCGCCGCTCAACATCGCCCCGCAGGGCCTGTTCTGGGACCGCGAGACCTATCCGGACGGCTTCCACAGCATCGATGACATCATTGCCTTCGGCGAGTCCGGAAAGGGCATGATCTACGTCTCGACCATTCAGCGCACCTTCGGCCTCTACCTCTTGCAGTCCGGCGTCTCCCAGGACGTCTTTGTCGAGGGCTACCGTGGCGACGGCGAGAACTTCGTCACCAATAATGGCACCTGGCTGAACCAGGGCTTTGTCACCAGCGAACCCTATGCATTCTCCACCGGCAACAACTGGGGCAAGCCCATCGACGCAGTCACCGTCGGCGAACTGGGCTATCCCAATTACAGCGGCATGCTGTCGGTTGCGGAAAACCGGATGGATGAACTCGCACCCTGCCTTGAAAAGCTCGTGCCGATCATCCAGCAGGCCGTCGTCGACTACATGGACGACCCGGCCGAGGTTCTGGAAACCATCCACGACTTCACCCAGGGCGGCTACGCCACGTCCTGGTGGAAGCTGTCTATGGACAAGCTCGAATATGGCTGGAAGACGCTCAAGGAGCGCGGCATCATGGGCAATGGCTCGAATGACACGATCGCCGACTTCGACACGGAGCGCGTGGCTGTCATGTTCGATATCGTTCAGCCCTGGCTGGATGAGCGCGCCAAGGAAGGCCTCGATCCGCAGAGCGTCGTGACGAACCGGTTCATCGATCCGGGCATCGGCCTGAAATAACCCGTCGCTCGCTCCCGTCGAGACCAGAAATGCCGCCCCGGAAACGGGGCGGCTGTTTTCTTTCGCGGTTTGCCATGCATCATGGCGGCCGCCCCATCTGTCAGAAGGAGAGACGCTTGGCCATTCCCGTGAACCCCGGTGATCTTCCGCCACCCTTTTCCAATTACAGCCATGCCATGCAGGTGCCGGAAGGCGCGCGTCTTCTCGTGTGCTCCGGCCAGCTCGGCATGCGCCCGGACGGCACGATCCCGGACGATACGGCCGAACAGGCCCGCATCTGCTTCGACAATATCCGCAAGCTTCTTAAGGACGCGGATATGGATTTCGAGGATGTGGTGCGCATCAGCGCGTTTGTGACGGGCCGCGAGCACATGGCGCCCTATATGGATGTGCGCAATGCCCTGTTCCCTGCGCCCTACCCCGCATCCACACTGATGATCGTGAGCGGGTTCACAAAGCCCGAATTCACCGTCGAGGTGGAAGTGCTGGCCGCGAAGCGCGACTGATCGTTTCCAAATGATCGTTCATTGAAAAGGCCCGCCTCATTGTTGAGGCGGGCCTTTTCGTGTGTCGAGTTCAATCCGGCGTGGCGTAAAGCGCCTTACTCGGCTGCCGAAACATGCGGCACCTTCTCCGCCAGTTCTTCTGGAACGGGAGCGGCCCAGGGTGCTGCGCGGCGGCGCTTCACATCGACCTCCATCCAGTAGGTCTCCCAGCCGCGTGTCGGGCCGATGCCGTCCATCGTGGCCGGACCCTGAATGCTGCGGGCATGCTTTTCGTCCAGCGTCAGGAGCGGCTTGCCGCCATTGACCGCCTTTTCGATTTCCTGCTTGAGCAGGCGGCGATACTGAACGATTGCCTTGTCGGATTGCCCCAGATGCTCGCGGGTGCGGTCCTGAATGCGGCCCATCGATTCAACCGCCCACTGATCGTGAACATTGATGTCGAGGCCCATGCCCGTATAGGTCTCGGTCGCCTGCTCATGCGGGTCAAAACCATAATCGTTGGACTTGTTGCGGCGCGAAACATAGTCCGGCAGCTCGTAGAGCTCGAGGCGCTGTTCGCGCATCTTCTTCTTGTCGACCGGCGCACCATAGCTGGTGAAGATCGCGTACCAGTAGCAGGTCTCGTCATCGACAGGCACATGCCACTGGGTGATGGTCATGTCGCCGCTCATCGGAATGACGAAGCCGTGCGGGAAGAGCTGGTTGGTCACGCGCACATGCGTGCGTTCCTCGTCGATCTCGCGCAGCGCGATCAGGCGAAGTCCATATTCCGTGCGCTCCACATTGATGATCGGGCGGTCATATTCGCGCAGGATCTTCGTCATCGGCAGATCACTGTCGGCGGACGCGGCACGGAACTGCTTGCCGTAAGCTTCCGACGTGTCCTCATCCTCGAAGAAGCGATGCAGGAAGGAGGCGTGTGCGGGATCGATGCCGACTTCGAGCGCCTGCAGCCAGTTGCACTCGATCAGGCCCTTGAAGGCGAATGTGTGGGTGCCGGGCGCCACGAAACAGTCGAGCTCGGGAAATGCCGGAGGCTCGTCACCGCCGAGATAGGCCCACAGGATGCCGCTCTTCTCAACAACCGGGTAAGCGCGCTGCTTGATGTTCTTGCACAGGTTCGAAGCGGCGGGCTCGGCCGGCGTTTCCAGGCAATTGCCTTCAACGTCGAACAGCCAGCCATGAAACGCGCAGCGAAGACCGCCATTTTCCAGACGGCCGAACGCCAGATCCGCGCCGCGATGCGGACAGTCGCGATCCACCAGTCCGTAGCGCCCCTGCTCGTCGCGGAACATCACGAAGTTTTCGCCAAGCAGCTTGACGGGGACGATGGGGCGGTCGCCCTCCAGTTCATCCACCAGGGCTGCCGGCTGCCAGTATTTGCGCATCAGCTTTCCAGCGGGTGCGTCAGGACCGATCCTGGTGATAAGATCGTTCTGCTCTTGGCTCATCATGGCTGTGTCTCTTCCCTTCTCTTCCGCGCGTTGGCTGAAATCCCACTGCTCGAGCGCATGCTCGCCTCCACCCAGTCAGACCGGATCAATGCTAGCGGCCTCCAGATCGATCACCAAATTGGTCGATAATCGATCCATTGTGCGATTATATTCTATTAGAACACGCAATCAAGAGCTTTAGCGGAATTCCGGAAATGGGTCGATTGCGCTCCCGCCCAATGATTTCATCATTTTGCTTCCTGCATTTGTTGACAGGCTTCCATGATCCATGTGATCAATTGGTCGATAAATGATATTGTGTTCGTTATTCGACCAATCGGAGGTCAACCGTGAGCGAAGCCATCACCATCAAGTTCGAAACCAGCGGCGGTGAGCTGATTGAAGTTCAGGCGCGCCCGGGCTTAAGCGTCATGGAAGCCGCGGTAATGAACAATGTGGGCGGCATCGAAGCGGAGTGCGGCGGTGCCTGCATCTGCGCCACCTGCCATGTTTATTGCGACAATCTCGAGGACGGCACGGTCGGCGAAATGTCTTCGGAAGAAGACGACATGCTCGACATGGCCTCCGCCGAGCGGCGACCGACCAGCCGGCTCTCCTGCCAGCTTCGTGTCAGTGAAAAGCTCAAGGATGCCGTCTTCATCATCCCGGAGAACCAGTTTTGAGCGCGGTCGTCATCGTCGGCGCATCCCACGCCGGCGTACAGGCCGCCGCATCGCTCAGGCAAAAGGGCTGGCAGGAGGGCATCATCCTGCTTTCCGCGGAAGGCGATTATCCCTATCACCGCCCGCCCCTCTCGAAGGCCTATATTGCGGGCGAAAAGGACGAGGAGCAGCTTCTCCTGCGCGCCCCCGACTTCTATCGCGATCAGGGAATCGACCTGCGCCTGAACGAGCCGGCGCTGAGCATCGATCCTCATGCGCGACAGGTGGTCACCGCATCGGGCAGGCTCGACTACGGCAAGCTCGTTCTCGCCACCGGCTCAAAGGCGCGCACCCTGCCCCTGCCCGGCGCCGAGGCGCGCGGCATTCACACGCTCCGCTCCATCGCCGATGCACGCCACCTGCGCAGCTCCATGCAGGATGCAGAGAACATCGTCATCATCGGCGGCGGGTTCATCGGACTGGAATTTGCATCCACTGCGGTCAAGCAGGGCAAATCCGTCGTCGTTCTGGAGGCGCAGGAACGCCTTTTGACACGCGCGTTGCCAGAACGGCTGAGCGCCTTTATCGGCGGCTATCACACGGCGAAGGGCGCAATGTTCCGCTACGGCGCGCTGCCGGAGCGCTACACCACCACCGATGACGGCAGGGTGAGTGGCGTTCAGCTTGGCGACGGAACCACCCTTCCCGCCGATCTCGTGCTTGTGGGCGTGGGCGGCATCGCGGACATGGCGCTGATCGAGCCGCTCGAACTCAAAACCATTGCAGGCGGCATAGAGGTGGACGCGCACGGCCTGACCAGCGCCCCCGATATCTATGCGCTGGGCGACGTTGCAGCCTTCCACAACGCCTATGCGAACGGGGCCATGCGGCTTGAATCCGTGCAAAACGCCGTCGATCAGGCAAAGTCTGCCGCCGAGCACATTGCCGGCGGCAATGCGCCGCTTGGCGCTGTTCCATGGTTCTGGACCGATCAGTATGACCTGAAAGTGCAGATGGCCGGCCTGCCGAGACCTGGCACGACGGAGCTTCTTCGCGGAGATCCTGAAAGCGGCGCGTTCAGCATATTGCAGATGGAGGGAGACCGTCTGGTGGCGGCCTATTCGGTGAACCGCGCCGCCGATCACATGGCCTCGCGCAAACTGATCGCCGCAGGCCAGAGCATTGATCAGCGTATGGCTGCAGACATCGACACACCGCTGATGAAGGCGGTTGCCGTAGCCGCCGTATCCTAGCCTGAAAGAGCGGTGGGCGAGAGAACCGCCCGCACGCCACACAACAAGACCAACAATTCGGCAGCAGCCATACCAGAGGGAAGAGACAGGCATGTCGGGCAATTTGGACAAACTCAAGAGCGGCCTCGTCGCAGCGAAAAACCTCTTGAGCGACGAGCAGTTTGAACGCGCAGACGAAGTGCTGGCGCTCATCCGCGAGCGCGGGCTGGAGACCGTGCGTCTGGCGTTTGCCGATCAGCATGGCGTGCTGCGCGGCAAGACCATTGTTGCCGACAAGGTCGATTCCCTGTTCCGCAACGGCATGGCGATGACGTCGACGCTTCTCCTGAAAGACACATCGCATCGCACCGTGTTCTCCGTCTGGGAGGAGAGCCAGAACAATGGCGCGGGAGAACTCACCGGTGCCGGCGATGTCATGATCGTTCCCGACCCTGAAACCTTCCGCCAGCTTCCCTGGTCGCCCCATAGCGGCTGGCTTTTATGCGATGTCTATTACAAGGACGGGCGGCCCTTCCCCCATTCGCCGCGTGGCATCCTGCGCGATGCCGTCAGTCGTCTTGGCCAGCGCGGTCTCGACCTCGTTTGCGGACTGGAAGTCGAGTTCTACGTGTTCCGTGTGGATGACCCGCGTCTGGAACACACAGATGGCGGCATGCCTGCCCTGCCCCCGGAAACGAGCCTTATCTCCCATGGCTACCAGTATCTGACCGAGTCCCGCTACGATGCGCTGGAGCCCGTGGCCGACGAGCTGCGCCGTGCGTGCCAGAAACTCGGCATGCCGGTCCGGTCGGTCGAGGCGGAGTTCGGTCCAAGCCAGTTCGAGTTCACCTTCGAGCCGGACACGCCGATGAACCATGCCGACACGATGATGCTGTTCCGCTCCACCGTGAAACAGGTTTGCGCGCGCATGGGGCTGCACGCCACGTTCATGTGCCGCCCGAAGGTGGACAATGGAATGGCAAGCGGCTGGCATCTGCACCAGTCTCTGGTCGAGCGCGCAAGCGGGCGCAACATGTTCATGCCGGGTGAAGGCGAAGACCTGTCGCCCACCGCAAGCGCCTGGATCGCGGGCCTTCTGGAACACGCTGCCGAAAGTTGCCTTCTGACCACGCCGACGGTCAACGGCTACAAGCGTTATCAGCCCTTCCAGCTCGCGCCGGATCGCGTGCAGTGGGGCCGCGACAACAAGGGAGCGATGATCCGCGCCCTCTTCGCGCAGGGCGACAGGGCAAGCCGCATCGAAAACCGCGTCGCGGAGCCGGCGGCCAACCCCTATTACTATTTTGCTTCACAGATCCTGTCGGGGCTCGACGGGTTGGAGCGGGGTCTTGAAGCCCCCGCTCCCGTGGAGCGTCCATATGACAACAATTCGCAGTTCCTGCCCAAGAGCCTGATCGCGGCAATCGAGCGGTTCGAACAGTCCGATTTCTACAAAAGCGCCATCGGCGAGGATTTCGTCGCCTATCTGGCCCACATCAAGCGCGCGGAATGGAACCGCTATCTGATGACGGTTTCAGAGTGGGAGCAGAAGGAATACTTCTCTCTCTTCTAAAGGGCCGGTTCATTCGGGCGCGATATCCGATTGCCGTGGCGTCCGCGCCACGGTTCTGACGATCACTGACCGGAAAAAATGATGATCGCCTGCGCCCGGCTGGCGACATCCAGCTTCCGCAGAATTTCGGACATGTGATAATCGATTGTCCGTTTCGACGACCCCATGATGGTCGCGATGTCGCGGTTCGATTTTCCCTGACTTGCCCACTTGAGGATCTCTATCTGCTTGCCAGAGAGTTCCTTCAGCGACTGCGCCATAGCCGGCAGCCCGATGCTTGGAACGCCGAGCACGGCCGCCCGGGTGAGCGCTGTCTGCGCAAGAATGGCCACCGCATGGGGAACATCGGGGTCCACGATCACATCTGAAAATGACAGCGCAGTGATGGCGCTCACGGTATCTGTCGCCCCCCCCACTGATGCGGTCACGCCGCTGCGTATGCCAGAGAAGTCGATATATTCCGCATATGCCCGCGTATCCGCGTCCCGCGCCCAGTCGTCTGGTGTCCAGAGCTTTCGCAGACCGGGCTGCCCGGACAGTTCAAGCAGAGGATCTCGGGCACTCCAGTGCTCATTGTGATAGGCATCCAGATCCTCCGAAGTCCAGCTCGTCAGCGTCGGCGATGTCATGAACTCCCGCACATCCGCCTTGTTGCATGACAGGTTGAAGCTCTGAAAGCCAAGAGCCGCCATCCCCTCACCAAGCGCGGAGACGAGTTGAGACTTGTTTTGAGCGCCGCAAATCGATGCAACAGCGCAATCGACGGTGTGAAAGATCGACATGGGTCCAGATGAAATCCGAAACTTGCAGCGGGTAGTGCGACAAAAAAACTTAGGCGACTGACAAACTTACCAGTTCACCCTATATACTTAGGCGACTTATTCGTACATCGGAATCATTTAAAGGGTTCGTTTCTGATGAGAACGCACAAACTCGCTGTCCGGCGTCGCCTGCACGTTTCCGAAGGCTTTCAGCTGCCTGCGCGGCTAATGGCTTCCGGGTCTTGCTGCAGGAGAAGCCAGAAAGCGGGCCCGCAGCATCAGGATCGCCCCTCCTAAAACTGGCTTCCCCAGAGTAGCCGGCTGTCTCCAATGAGACGTCAGACCGGTTTTAAAAGCTGCCGATGCGCCCGACGGACTGTCTTACGACACGATGCCGGCGCCCCTCCCACGATTCTGATCAGATACTTCAGGGCATTGTTTCAATGAGAATTTTATCGGTTTTCGGCACGAGACCGGAAGCGATCAAGATGGCTCCGGTCATCAAGGCGCTGGCTGCCGAAAGCGGGCTTCAGCCAATTACCTGCGTGACCGGACAGCATCGCCAGATGCTTGATCAGGTTCTCGAGCTTTTCGGCATCAAGCCGGATCACGATCTTTCGGTCATGACACCCAACCAGACGCTTAACGGTCTCTCAGGCAGGGTAATCGAGGGTCTGGACGCCATTCTCGCCGATGAGAAGCCCGATTATGTGCTGACCCATGGCGACACCACGACCGCAATGGCCGCCAGTCTGGCCGCGTTCCATCGGAACATTCCGGTCGGACATGTGGAAGCTGGCTTGCGCACCTACGATCTGTCAAAGCCGTGGCCGGAGGAGTTTAATCGGCGAACGATCGATGTCCTCGCAACAAAACTGTTCGCCCCGACCGAGACAAGCGCCGCCAATCTGCGCTCCGAGCGGTTGAACGGTGAAATCCTTGTCACGGGCAACACAGTCATCGACGCCCTGATGGAAACCGTCGAGCGGATCAGGACCACGCCGGAGCTGAAGGCCCAGCTGGATGCCCGGTTCTCCTTTCTGGATCCCTCGCGCAAACTCCTCCTCGTCACGGGGCATCGCCGCGAGAGCTTCGGTGATGGTTTCCTGAACATATGCAAGGCGCTGGCCAGCCTGTCGCGGCGCGACGACCTGCAGATCGTTTATCCGGTGCATCTGAACCCCAATGTCAGCGATCCGGTCCACGAGCTTCTCGGCAAGAACCCGAACATTTCGCTCATCGACCCGCAGGAATATCTGTCCTTCGTCTATCTCCTGAACAGGGCGGACATCGTCCTGACCGATTCCGGCGGTGTGCAGGAAGAAGCCCCGTCGCTCGGGAAGCCGGTTCTGGTCATGCGCGATGTGACTGAACGCCCTGAAGCCGTTGCTGCAGGCGGCGTCCGTCTGGTCGGAGCCCGAACAACGCGGATTGTCAGCGAGGTCGAGCAGCTTCTCGATGACGCGGCCCATTACGCAAGCTTCGCGCGCATCCTCAATCCCTATGGGGACGGGCATGCCTCAACCCGCATCGCCGCCGCTCTGGCGGGCAGATCGAGCGCGGCATTCGCCGCCTGATCGCAATCCCCATCCAATTTCAGAAAACGGGTTAATCATGACCGTCTCATCTCGCCGTAGCGCCATATTGTCTTCCGTTTTGAGCGGGGCGTGCGGGTTGATCATCATGCATGGCGGCAATGCCGCGCAGGCTGCGGAAATCGCCGATGCGATCACCGCGCTTTCGCAGCAAACGGAGATCCGCGAGCGGGTCAGCCTGAAGGCGCTTGGCCTCACCGAACCGGTCGTGCTCGGTTCCAGCGATGCGCGTCGCGACATCTATCTGCCGGTGCCCGCGAATATCGAGCTGTCCGAGCCGCGCCTGGTCGTGGACGGCCGCTATCTGCGCGCCGATGGCGGACAGACGACCTACACGCTTGCAGTCGATGGCACGGTCGTGGCCGCCCAGTCGCCAACCGCGCCTCAGGGAGACGTCGAGATCAGCGTCGATGTTGAGGGGGCACCGCGCCCGTCCGGGTTTGTGCGGATGGGGCTCGCATGGTCTTCGGCCACGGGGCGGTTTCTCTGCGACGATGCCCGCCCCATCGGAAACATGCTGCAGATCTCGCCGGATTCCCATCTGGAATACAGCTATGATGCAGGCGACGTGAAAACCATTGCGGATGCCTGGTCCGCCCTGCCCCAGCGTGTGGTGCTTCTGGTTTCCAGCGACGAGCTGGCAAGCGAGAGCTTCGATGCCGCCTGGCGTCTGGGCGTCACGCTCGAGCGCGCCGGCAAGACGGTGGATGTTGCAGCGCTTCCGACAATCGGCAGCGAATTCGATGTCAGCGGGCTCGAAATCCCCCCGGCTCTCAAGCGCGTTCCCGCATTTGCAGCGCTTGCCGGTGGCGGTGTCATCACCCTGTCGAGCGACGCTGAAATCGGGGCCCTTATCCTGCTAGATGCACCGCAGCTGCACGCGCATATCGCGGTTGCCGACCAGATGCTGGCAGGCGGGCTGACGACCGCCCTCAAAGCGGTCGCCGAAGAACTCGAACGGGCAGACGCCGCAGCCGTCGATGCAATCGACACCCTCGTGGTGCGCAAGAACGCGCTTGCAATGGCGGGCGAGCCAAAAAGCATCGAGATTGCCACGCTCACCGGTCGGCCCGTGATCGCAGTCGCGCCAGATGCCGCACGCGCCGCCTCCGGTCTGCTCGACGGTTTCTGGCGTCGCACCGCCAGCACGGATCATCTTGTTCTCGACACGGCCGCAAGGCCCGACACCGACACAGACAGCATCGCTCTGGCCTCGCTCAATCAGGCGGCCGGAAATCTGGATGTCGTTGCACGCGGCGACTGGACGACGTCATTCAACCTTGGCACCAGCCTGCCCGAGGGCAAGGTTCCCGCCAGCATGGATGTCTATGTCGCAGCCGCTCCCGGCGCGACGGCGACGGCGCCCGTCGCCTCGATCTTCATCAATGACTATCTTCTTGGCGCAAAGCGCCTCACCGCCGACGGGAAGGCGGAGAAAATCTCCGTCGACATCCCGTCTTACGCCCTCCTTCCCCGCAACACGATGCAGGTGCGCATTCAACGCCAGCCGGCAAGTGACGAATGCCGCGAAACGCCTCAGCCTTTCCCGGCTGCGGTGCTGCCGGAAAGCCGGATTTTCTTGAAATCCGCCCCAAAGCTCGGCAATTTCGCAGAAATGACGGCGCGGCTCGCCGGCGATGCAAGCCTGTTCGTTCCGACCAGCTGGCGTCTCGATGCGACCCGGTCTCTGCCGACGATCATTCAGCTCGCTGACACGGTCGGGGTCTCGCCATCCCGCGCGACGCTGAGCTTTGAAGAAGGCGACGCGGAGATCGAGCCGAAAACGCCGTATCTCGCCTTTGATACGCCCGTCAAAGGCGCCCGTGATACCGTGAAGGTCTCCGGTGACCGGGTCTCAATTGCCAATGCCAAAGGCAAGACATTCTATGATGTTTCGGGTCTCGAACGGATCGCTGTCGTGCAGGCGGTATCGGGCTCCAAAGAGCCGGGCGTCAGCTATCAGAGTGTCGGAACGCCGCCTGTCTTCGAAACGCCTTTCCAGCTTGCCGGCGGCGATATCGCCGTATTGGGAGACGATGGCGTTCTGGCAGCGGTAAACAGCCGCGGCGCACCGCTTTACCTCAACGAAGACGGAAGCCAGCGCGGCGATGCTCCCTTCACATGGGAACGGCTGCTTGATCCTGCATTCTGGATGCACAATCTCTCGCTGCTCGTGGCCGGGGTGCTCGCCTTTGCGTTCTTCCTGCTGATCTTCTTTGCGCGCCGCGCCAAGAAGCGTCAAAGCGCCGATCAGGGATAAGCGGGCAACCGTTCGATGTCGCTCTACTGGCCCTATCTCTTCGCGGACTATTACCGATGGCTGGAATACACAGCCGTCGCAACAGCCGTGATCATCCTGATTTCCAGCCTTGATGATCTCTTCATCGACGCCCGCTACTGGATGCGGGAAATCAGGCGTGCACTGACGGTCAAGCGGCGCTACAAGCCGCTTCGGCCGGAGCAGTTGCGCGACCGGCCAGAGCAGCACATCGCCATCATGATCCCGGCGTGGCTCGAATATGACGTCATCGCGCCAATGCTGGAAAACATGGTGCGGGTGATCGACTATCGGTCCTACACCATCTTTGTCGGCACCTATTGCAACGATGCCGCCACGATCAGGGAAGTCGAGCGCATGCGCCGCCGCTACAAGCAGCTGGTGCGTGTGGAGGTTCCCCATGACGGTCCCACCTGCAAGGCCGATTGCCTGAACTGGATCGTGCAGGCGATCTTCGCCCACGAAGCCCGACACAACATCAGCTTTGCAGGTGTTGTCCTGCACGACAGTGAAGATGTACTGCATCCGCTGGAACTGCAGTTCTTCAACTATCTTCTGCCGCGCAAGGATCTCATCCAGATCCCCGTCGGCTCGCTGGAGCGCGAGTGGTACGAGCTGGTCGCCGGCGTCTACATGGACGAATTTGCCGAATCCCACGGCAAGGATATCGTGGTGCGCGAAAGCCTTGCCAAGACGGTGCCTTCGGCCGGCGTCGGCACCTGCTTCTCGCGCCGCGCCCTTCTAACGCTTGCATCCGAGACGGACAATCAGCCCTTCAACACGCAAACGCTCACCGAGGATTACGACATCGGTGTGCGGCTTGCAGCACACGGCATGCACTCAATTCTGGCGCGGTTTCCGGTCGAATACCGCGTGAAACGCACGTCCTGGTTCAAGGGCCATGCGGTACAGGAAAAAACGCTCCAAATGCCGCTCAGCGTGCGCGAGTTCTTCCCCAACACGTTCCGCACATCCTATCGTCAGAAGGCCCGCTGGTCGCTGGGCATCTGCTTTCAGGGCTGGGCCTATTTCGGCTGGCATGGCTCCATCGTCGACCGCTATTTTCTGCTGCGCGACCGCAAGGGCGCCGTGACCGCATTCGTGGCGATTTTCGCTTACATTCTGGTTGCGCAGTACATCCTGTTTCAGCTCGCCTTCACGACCGGCCTGCTGACGATGAGTTACCCGCCCCTCATCGCAACCAATGGATGGATCGCCGTTCTGCTTGGACTGAACGGCATCGCGTTCATCCTGCGTGTGACCCAGCGTTATTACTTCACCGCCCGCACTTTCGGCTGGCGTCATGGCATCCTGTCGATCCCGCGCATGATCATCGGCAATTTCGTGAACTTCATGGCCATGGCGCGCGCGTGGAAACAGTATCTTTCGCATCTCATTTTCGGAACGCGCCTTGCCTGGGACAAGACGATGCACGACTTCCCGTCGGCGGACGGGCTGGTGGAAGAGCGCGCAAGGCTCGGTGAGTTGCTTGTCTCGTGGCAGGCCATTGATCAGGGCCACCTTCAGGAAGCGCTCGACAAGCAGAGCGAGAGGAAACAGCCGTTCGGCCGCATTCTCGTGCAGGAAGGATGGCTGACGGAAGAGGTTCTGGCAGAAGCCGTCGCCTTCCAGTCCGGGCTTGAAATCACGTCGGTCAGTGAAGCCGAAATTCTTGCCGCAAAAGACGCATTTCCCGTCGATTTGAGCATTCGCTGGCGCGTTTTGGCGATGAAAGACAGTGAAAATGGCGCAATTCGGCTTGCCGCAGCCGCTCCGCTGTCCGAGCGCGCGAGTGAACAGATCCGCAAGGCACTCGGCCACATGCCGCCGCTCTTCATCGTGCGTGACCGTGACATCACGGCCGGCCTGCGCCTGCTCGCCGCGCAGGGAAAAGACAATCCGCAACAGCTCGGCGAACGCGTGCCGCTTCTGGGCGATCTGCTTTCACAGCGCGGCGACATCTCACATGAGGCGTTTGAAGAGGCCATGGCGAACTATTCACCCGACACGGACGGTCCGGTGGGCAGCTATCTCGTGGCGCAGAACGCCATTGACCAGAACCTGTTGCAGTGGGCGCTGGATGAACAGCGCAGGCTCGCAGAAGCTGCCGCAAACGAACTTAAGGGAAAAGCCGCGTGATGACGATTGTTGGACGCCACGGAAGCCAAGGGCGCAAGACCAGCGCCCGGAACCGCTGGCTGCGCGGCACGGCAGGGCTGCTTGCCCTTCAGTTTGCATGGGGGGCATTGCCTGCCGGCGCGCAGACATCCGATCCCGCACCAGTGCAGAGCGCGCCTGCGGAAAACACTGGCGAAGAGCGCCCATTGGTGGGTTCAGCCTACGAAGTGGCAACCGAAGCCTACGAGGCCTATGCCAATGGAGACTATGCAGTCGCGGCAGAGAAAGCCCGCGAAGCCGTGCGGCAGCGGCCGGATGTCGGGCGTCTCAGAACCCTTCTCGTCCGTGCGCTTGATGCATCAGGCGAAAAAGGTGAAGCGCGAAGCGCTGCGCAGGAAGGCGCGCAGGATAAGCGCCTGACCGACACGGCCCGTGAGGAGCTTGCCGCACTCGCCACTGCGCTTGCAGCCTCCAGCGAAGCGGTCTCGCAGTCGGATCCCGCCTATCTGGCGGCAGATGCAGCCTATCGAGCCTATGACCGGGGCGATTACGATACGGCGGTCGCAAAAGCCGAAGAAGCACTGCGGCTGACACCGGGCAATCGGGATTACCGGAGCCTGCTCGACAACGCTCTTGCGGCGCAGAAACTTTCCAGCGCACAGCAGTCCGCAAAAAAGGGCTCGGGTGCAGCACCGGGCGCAGGCGCGGCCAACATGGCCTATGACGCCATACGCGCAAAACGCTATGGCGAAGCCCTTCGTCTGGCGCGCAAGGCTGTTCAACAGGCCCCGGGCAATCGCAGCTTCCGCCTTCTGTTGATCCAGACGCTCGTGCAGAACGGACTGCAATCCGAGGCCCTGAGCGAGACCGACCGCGCCATGAAGCGCTTCGGCAGTGATGCCGCGTTGTTGCGGCAACGGGGTGTTCTGCAGGCGTCGATGGGCAACCAGAACGCAGCGTTCGACGATTTCAGCGCTGCGCTGCGCTATTCCAGCTCACCGGCGGACGAACGTTTCCTGCGTCTTTCTCTTGCCGAGGCGGCGCTTGCCACCGACCGGCCGGAACAGGCGTATGAAGCGCTTGCCCCGCTCGGACGGCGCGCCGATCACACGGTCTGGATGAAGCGTGGCCAGGCGCTGCAGGCCATGAAGGATTTCGCAGGCGCGAACGACGCATTTGCTCTGGCGGAAACAACCACCGCGAACCCGCGCGAGCAGGATCAGGCCGTCGCGGCGCGTGTGCGCCTCCTGAACGATGAGGACAGGAAAGCCGAGGGATCCCGGCTCTTCCTGGAATCGCTCGATGAGGGACGCTTTGCGTCCATGAGCGATCTCGACCTCGCCTATCTCGCCGGGCAGGCCGGCGAAAGAACCATGGCTTATGACCGGTTTCAGGCCGCCGACAGAAATGGCGCACTGAGCGGTCGCCAGTTCATCGATGCTGCCTATGCGGCGCGGCGGGCCTATCAGAACGATGATGCAATCGCTCTGATGCACCGCGCCATTGACGCGGAAGAACGCGGCGACTTCTCATTGGCGCCGCAGGCGCTTTTCGGCCTGCGCCGGGAAGTGGCCGAGCTGAAGCGCGAATATGGAGCCTATGTCTCGTTGACCCATGGCGGCATGGGCATTGCCAGCAACTCGCTCCTGCCGCAGGGCAGCAGTGGCGAATCCATGCAACTCGGTTCGGAGATCTACTGGCGGCCGCCGGGCATCGGCTACCGGGACGGCGCGACATTCGAACTGTTTGCACGTCAGTTCACCACGCTCAGAGATTCACTGGATGGTGCGACCGGCTCTTCGACGACGCAGGGCAGTGTCGGCGCGCGCTGGAAACCCTTCGCGCAGCACAATCTCGTTTTCGAGGCGAGCAAGCTCTTCAAGGTCGGCAAGCACAGCCGCAACGACACGCTGATACGCGCCGCCTTCTCCAAGGGCATCGGCTCCGATCTGCGTGTGGATGTGCCGTCCTGGTGGATGGCGCAATACTATGGCGAGATCGGGCATTATCTGGAATCCGGCCAGACCATCGCTTCCGACGACATTCGCATCGGCCGCAGCTTCCGCATGGATGCAATCGATGACCGGCTGGTCCTTACCCCCTATATCGGCGTCAATGCGGGTTATGACAGCGAACTGGCGGACCAGTTCACGCTGAGCGCCGGGCCGGGCCTTAACGCGCGCTACTGGTTCCGGGAAGACAAGTACACGGCTCCCATGTCCTATATCGACCTGACGGTTCAGTATCGCGCCAGACTGGCCGGAGACAACAGGGGCGAAGGCCTGTTCGCCGGGATAAGCCTCTCCTATTGATCGAGGCCGGGGTTGATCGACACCTGCCTTTGAAACTGGCGGCGCCCAAACGGACGCCGCCATGTCGCCTTACTCGGCGATATCGACACCGTAGAAGATGTGCGTGCCCATCGGATGGATCCTGTAGCCGGAGACCTTCGGCGACATGGGCATGAAATCGACCGAATGCGCAATCGGCATGATCGGGGCCTGCTCCTTGGCGATGACCTGGGCTTCCTTGTAAAGGCGCGTGCGCTCTTCAACGTCCGAGGTGACCTTCGCCTTCTGGATCAGCTTCTCATAAGGCTCGTGGCACCACTGCGCCGTGTTCGACGCAGCCACGGAATCGCAGCCCAGAAGAACCGCAAGGAAGTTGTCCGGATCGCCATTGTCGCCGATCCAGCCCAGCAGCGCTGCGCCATCGCGGTCGATGTCGCGCGCACGGTCCAGATACTCGCCCCACTCATAGGAGATGATCTCGGCATCGACGCCGACGGCGGCCAGATCGGCCTGCATCATCTCGGCCATGCGGCGTGCATTGGGGTTATACCCACGCGCCACGGGCATCGCCCACAGTTTCATGGAAAGGTCCGTCACGCCTTCGGCTTCCAGCATGGCCTTTGCGGCTGCCGGATCGTGGGGATCGTCCTGCACCTCGTCATTGTGCGACCAGATGGTTGGCGGGATTGGGTTTTTGGCGATCTGACCCGAGCCCTGATAGACGACCTCCATGATCGCTTCCTTGTCGATGGCCATGTTGAGGGCCTTGCGCACCTTCGGATTGTCGAACGGCGCCACCTTGGTGTTGTAGGCCAGGTAACCGAGATTGAGACCTTCCTGCTCCATCACCTTGATGTTCGGATCGGCCTGCATCGCCTTCAGATCGGCCGGGTTCGGATAGGGCATAATGTGGCACTCGCCCGCGTTCAGACGCTGATAGCGCACGGAAGCGTCCGGGGTGATGGCGAACACCAGATTGTCGAGCGGCGTAGCGCCTTCCCAGTAATCCGGGTTCTTCGCATAGCGGATCACCGAATCCTTCTGGTAGGCAACGAAGGTGAAGGGGCCGGTTCCCACGGGAGCCTGATTGAGCTCTTCGGGCTTCCCGGCCTCCATAAGCTGGTCGGCATATTCTTTCGACTGGATCGACGCGAAATCCATCGCCAGATTGGAAAGCATTGGCGCTTCCGGGCGGCTCAGAACGAACTTCACCGTGTAATCATCGACTTTCACGATGTCCTTGATGAGATCGCCCATCCCCATCGCGCCGAAATAGGTCCAGCCGCCGCCCGAAGTCTTGTGATGCGGATGGTCTTCCAGCCGCTGGCGATTGAAGCTGAAGATCACATCGTCGGCATTGAAATCCCGGCTCGGCGTGAAGCTGTCATTGGCGTGGAATTTCACGCCCTTGCGGAGATTGAACGTGTACTCCAGCTCGTCGTCGGACACTTCCCAGCTTTCTGCCAGCCCCGGCACGACATTGGTGGTGCCGGTGTCGAACTCCACGAGCCGGTTGAACACCGTGCGCGACGACGCATCGAACGTGGTGATCGAGGTATAGAGCGCCGGGTCGAACCCTTCCGGCGATGCATCGGAGCAATAGACCAGCGTCTTGGCGGCGGCAGGCGCCGTTCCAAGTGCTGCAAGCAGCGCGATGGCGCTGATTTTCAGTTTCATGGACATTGGTTTCTCCCTTTCATCTGCAAGTCGTGACTTCCGCGCGCACAGCGCGCCTCATGCCGGAACCGGTTCTGCGGCGAGCAGGTTGTCGCAGAGCGCGCGCCCGATGCCGGGGAAAACGGTTGCGGCGTTTTCCGTGATCTTCTGTCCCTGCGTCATGACCGAAAGAATGACCGGCGCTGCCCCCGGAAGGGCGATGCGGATCAGGTCATGACGGTAGTAGGATGTGCGCGGGTTGCCCGTCCAGGACGTGTAGCCGGCCTTGCTCCAGACCTGCGCCTCTGCCGGAACACCGCGGCCAAGGAACTCATCAATCTGGAAGCTCAGAAGATGTGCATCCGCGCGGCTGCGGTCACGCAGGAGGATCTCCTCCGCCCGTTTCTGCGACTGCGGGTTCAACGGCAGGGTGCCGGCAAAAAGTTCCAGGAAAAGCCGCGCGGAAACGAGCGGCGTGAGCACGTTCAGATAACTCCCGTCCCTGCCCGCGAACTGCGCTTCGCGTCCATAGCGCGTATCGCCCATCAGCTTCTGCGCGATGTTGCAGCCGTCCCATTCGGGCCAGCCCAGATCCCGGAAGAAGCGATTGAGCCCTTCACGCCTGTGAGACCATTCGCGATAGGCTTCAGGCTCCAGAAGCGTGTCGCCGGTGGTTTCGGTCAGAAGGTCGATCACGTAATTGGTCGCCGTATTCGACGACCAGGTGATCATGTCGCTAAGCGCCTGATCCAGATCATCGGGAATCGCCATCTGCCCCCGCTCGATCCTGTTGAGCGCGTGAACCAGATGGAAGGCCTTCACGACACTGCACGGATAGCAGCGCCAGTCGCCATTGAGCGCAAATCCTGCGGGCCTGCCGCCATCTGCACGCTCCTGCAGTGCGACAAGGCCAAACGTCTCGTCCGTCAGTCCAAAGGAACCGAACCTGTCAAAAATCTCCGACACCGCCGCTTCGCACCGGCGTGTCCACGCGGCATCCCGTTCAAAAAACATCAAGGCTTCTTTCTTCGCCAAACTTGCCGGAAAAAGCGCAAACCGCGCTCCGCATCGTCTGCCTGCCCTTCTACGCCCGAGGCAGACCCGAGGCAGACGCATCTGCAATCCGGAGTTCAGGTTAGACAAGGGCGAAGCATAGGAATAATGATAAATAGATGGGTATCTATTACTGAGCTGATAATGAACCTGCGTGAAATGGAACTCTTCGGAACGTTGATGCGGGTCGGGACGACGACCGAAACCGCACGCCTGCTGGGCATCTCGCAGCCAGGCGTCAGTGCGCAGCTGAAACGGCTGGAAAGCAAGCTGGGCATTCCGCTGTTTCACCGCGCGGGCAACCGGCTTGAACCCACCCGCGAGGCCCGCGAAATCTTCTCTCTGGCCGGTCCCATCTTCACCACGCATTCGCAGGTCCGCGCCAAGCTGCCATCCCTGCGGGATCACGCCACACGGCCAGCCGTGATTTCCGCGACACCGGCTCTGGTGGAGGGGTTTCTCGGTCCCCTTCTGGTCAAAGCCGGCTATGCAAACTGGAAGAAGCGTCTCGACCTGCGCATTCACGCGCCGGAGGAAGATCTTCGCAACGGCGTGGCGGATCTCGGATTACAGATGGCCCTGCCACCGAAGGCGGAGTTTCAGGCCCATATGGTCGGGCGCAGCTCGCTGGTCGCGATCATGGGCGAGAACCACCGGCTTGCCCGTGCAAAGCAGCTCAAATGCAAGGCAATCGCAGCGCATCCGCTGGTCTGCTATGATGCCGACTGGTCACCCATGGGGGCGCATATACGCGCGGCCTTCAAAGCCCGGGATCTGCATTACGACCCGGTCTGCACCGCGCCATACTGCGCGAATGTATGCGCATTGGTGCGTGCGTGCGGCGGGGTGGGCATCGTCGATGCGATGACAGCAAAAAACCTTGCGACGCCGGGTCTGACCTGGCGTCCCATCAGCGACCTTTCGGACATCTCGATCATCGCTTTCTACCGGCGCAACGAGCCCCTGAGCGCCACGGTGATGGATCTTCTGAACCATCTTCTGGAGGCGGCACCTTAAGGATCGGGCAAATCATTCCTGCCGGCTTCGACGGCAGAGCCGCACACCGCGCCCGCAAAGGGGGCAGTCCGATTCAGCTGGGATCAACTGGTCGAGAAGAAGTGGGCGCCGACTGGCGCCCACCGGTTCAGACTATTCCACGGCTGAACGCGCAGCATCGAGCCAGCCATCAACGGTTTTGCGATTGGCTTCAATCCACTCCGAAGCCTGTCGCTTCAGGTCTTCAGCACTGTCCTCGCCATTCCGCATTGCGGCGTTCTGGGCGAAGATGAAATCGAGCGGGATCGAGGCTTCCTCAAGCAGAACCTTCGCGGCAGGATTGGCTTCAAGAAACGCGTCGCTTGCAACCGGCCGGATATCATTGACCGGCCAGCCCAGCTGACAGGGTTCGGCAACGCAGCCTTCAACACCCTCAACCGTCGCGAATTCCGCAAGATGCGCCTGTTCTTCCGGCAAGGCGACCTCCGGGGTCTGAATCCACACGACATCTTCACCGGGTTTCAGGGCATCAACCGTCCAGTTCGGCGTCCAGGTGTAGAACAGGATCGGCTGGCCCTGCTCAAAGGCTGCGATCGTGTCTGCCATGGAAGCAGAATATCCGGCCTTGATCGGATTGATGGCTTCACGCAGATCGAACGCATCCATGTGGAACTGAATCATCAGTTCGCAGCCCCAGCCGGGCGGGCACGCGGTCATGTCCGCCAGCCCGTCGCCATTGCGGTCAAACGCTTCGCGCACCTCGGGACGCTTGAAATCATCCAGCGTCTTGATGTCAAACTTCTCGGCGGAAGCCTTGTCGACGAGATATCCCTGCAATGCGCCCTTCTCAACCACATAGCCCGTGGGCGTAGCCGCGAAACCGGGCTGGTCGACATAGGTATTGTGGAGCGGGAACCAGCCGTCGGGATAAAGATCCATGTCTCCCTGCGACACGGATACATAGGCAACGGGAACATCGAGCGTGACCGGTTCGGCCACGTCGTAACCCAGTTCCTCAAGAAGCTGGGCGTAAACCGCGCTCATGATCCAGCCGGTATCGTCGTTTGGCTGAGCAATCGAAACCGAAACACCATCGCCTGGCTGCGCAGTTTCCGCAAAGGTGATTGGCGCAGTCGCCATCAATGCGAAAGCACTTACAGATGCCACTCCAAATTTACGAAATTTATTGAAATACATACCCATCGAAAAACCTCACATTTCACTAACACTTACGAACAGGCGTTACATAGAAATACAGAGGCGCATGGGTGAATGCGGCGAATTATCGATTCACAACTAATTTTGAACACCAGAGTTCTCAGGTCAGCTCTCCTGCTCTGCGGCCATCACTCGGGCACAGGCGGAACCGGTCAACGAAGCAGCGGCGACCCCATCACCACGAACATGCTTCAATGAAGCGCACTGCTGCGGTCATAGGATTTCCGCAGTTTTCGGTGTATCGGAATGGAGGTGGAAAGGTCTGCGGATCTGCCTGTCGACGGAGATCGGTCATTGAGAATTGCGCCCGCATTCGAGAATGCAAAGCGTGCAATATTGCTCGTTCTGGGGCTGGTGATGCTGTTGCTCGCCGTGATCGGCGCGTTTCTTCCCGTCATGCCGACCACGATCTTCCTGATCCTCGCCGCATGGTTCTTCGCGCGCTCATCGCCGAGGCTTGAGCGCAGGCTTATGGAACATCCGAGCTACGGTCCGGTTCTGCGCGGCTGGCGCGATCACGGCATCGTCCCGCGCCGCGCGAAGCTCTTCGCAGTCACCGGCATCAGCTGCGGCTACGTCATTTCCCTCTTTGCCTATCAGCCGGGTCTGCCGCTCGCGATCACCCTCGCCGTGGCGATGGCCGCCATCGCCGTGTGGATCGTGAGCCGCCCGGAGGGCTGAGCCGGCCGGGCAGTCATCTGCCCGACTGCGCAAGAGGCACTATTGTGGAAGCGCTTCGCAGAACGCGTCAAAATCGTCGGCCGATGCATAGGACTTCTGTGTCCCGCGCCGGCCCACGGAATAGGCTGCATAGCGGGCCGCCCGGTTCAGCGCCGTCTCGGTCTCGCCCGTTGCTGCAAAGAAATGCGCGAAAGAGCCGATAAAGGCGTCGCCCGCGCCTGTCGTGTCCACCGGGGTCACGCTCACAGGCTCGATGGTCGTGAAACGGTCCGCCGTAACAAGGCGCGCGCCACGCGAGCCGAGTGTCACGATGACGGTGCCAATGCCCTTCTCGATCAGGCTGCGCGCGGCCGCCATGATCTCTTCCTCCGTGTCCGTGGGCATGCCTGAAAGAAGCGCAAGCTCGCTCTCGTTTGGAACGAGGAAGCTCAGGCTTCTCAGGTCCGAAACACTCAGCGCTGAAGTCGCGGGCGCCGGGTTCAGGATGGTCGGCACGCCCCATTCCGCCGCACGGCGAACCGTGTGGTAGATCGTCTCCAGCGGGATCTCCAGCTGCATGAGAATGAGGTCCGCATCGCGCAGCACATCCTCGGCGGCATCGACGTCGGCCGGGAGCAGGTCTTCATTCGCGCCCTTCACGATGAGAATGGAGTTCTCACCGCTTTCATCGACAAAAATGGGGGCAACGCCGGATGACTTTCCGGCGACCTTGGCGACATGACGGATATCGATCCCGTGATCGGAGAAATTCCGGAGCGTGTTGTCGCCGAACAGATCATCGCCAACCCTTGAGACCATGCTCACCTGCGAACCGAGCTTCGCAGCCGCAACGGCCTGGTTTGCACCCTTGCCCCCGCACCCGCTTTCAAAGCTTGGCGCTTCCAGCGTTTCGCCCGGCGCTGGCATGCGGGAGACATAGGTGATCAGATCGACCATGTTGGAGCCGACAACGGCAATGCGACCGGTTCTGCTGTTTGACGTCATGGCTCAGTCCTTGCTCATCTGGTTGACTTCGGCAATTGCGGCGGGCGCTTCCTGCGCACTCAGATATCCAAGCGTCACGGGGAAACGCGCGGTCTCGCCCGGCGGCAGAATGCGCACATGCCCCTTGGCTTTCTCGGCGGTGTAACCTTCCGGCTCGCAGGTGGAGGGCAGCGCGAAGGCCGCGACCTGCGCATCGCCATCGTTCAGGATCCAGCGCACACAGTGCGGCAGATCTTCCGGGCGGTAGCTGACGGAACAGGCGTCACCCTCGGGAAGCGCCATCACCAGCCGCGTGCTGCCTTCGGCATTCGTTCCAAGCCCGCGCACGTAAAACACCTGCTCCGGGCTGTAGAGCGCCGGCTCGTCCAGCGTCTGCATGCGCGCGGGGTTTCCCGAAAGGTCATCCAGAAGATCCAGAAACGCCTGCGAGGGCGTCACATGACCGGGGATGGTCCTGCGAACGACCGTGCCTTCCGGTGAAAACGCCGCCGGTTGATGGATCTGCGCGCCCGCCACGAAATCGAAATTCGCGTGCAGCATGTACATGAGCTCCATCGGATGCGCCGACAGGTTCTCCACCGCCATCTCGACCTCGATCAGCCCGCTTTCAGCGCGCAGCCGAACCCGCGGTCTTGCGATGTAATGCGGCCCGAAGCCCATCACATATTCAGTCTCGCTGCACAGCTCGACAAATGCGCCTGCATCATCGCGCCCGAAGCGCAGATGCGCGCTGTCCATGCCGGCGACCGGCATTTCGCCATGAAGGGGATGATCGTCTTCAGGGCCGGGTGCGCCATTGCGCAGAACGCCTGCATGGTAAGCAAAAGCACCATAGGTATCGATGATCGACGCGCCCTTGCGCGGATGGGGAAAGACGTTGCCCATGGTGAGCCTGCGCCCGTCGAACACCGCATCCCAGATCATCTGTCCCAGATAGGGCAGAACCGTAACCTGCCCGCGCCGGTTCTCGATCCGCAGCCCCTCGACGGACGAAGGATAGCGGAACGCCGTTACGGTGAACCCGTCGCCCGTGGCCAGCACAAGCTCGCCGCGTGCAGGGAACATTTCGGGCGAAAGGTTGAAGACGGTATCGCTGTCACGAGCGCTCATTTCGACGACCTCAGATAGTTGATTGCAATCACCAGAACCAGGAAGCCGCCCCACATCGCATCGATCAGGAAGTTGGAGGCGCGCATCATCTGCATGCCGGACGAGAGGAACATGAGCGCCACCAGCGCCAGAAGCACCCCGAGAACACGCCCCTTGCCGCCGGCTGGGTTCGTGCCGCCAAGCACAGCGATGAGAACGGCCTGCAACAGATAAGACGCACCGAAATCCGCCTTGGCCGAGTTGGTGCGGCCCGAGAGCAGAATGCCCGCAATCGCCGCCATGAGCCCGGTCAACGCGTAGCTGTAAAGGATCATGCGGGAGCTGCGGATGCCTGCAAATACGGCGGCGCGCGCATTGGTGCCGATCAGCATCAGGTTCACGCCCAGATGCGTGCGGCGCAAGAGAATGGCCACCACGGACGCCACGACGATCAGGATCCAGAACGGCGTCGCCACACCAAGCAGTTTGCCGGTGCCGATCCAGTTCCAGGTCTGCGGGAAGCCGACAATGGCCGGACCGCCGGTCAGAACGAGCGCGAGGCCCGCAAACACCTGCCCGGTGCCGAGCGTCGCCAGAATGGGAATGATGCGCAGTCGCGCGATCAGGACGCCATTGACCAGCCCCGCCGCGAGCCCCACCAGAAGCGCGATGATCACGCCCATCGCCGTGTGGAGCACAAGACCGACGCCGCCCGCCGCAAGCGCCTCGGCGACAACGGGATGGCG
>MRWG01000530.1_pt1 | contig 40485 bp, 34 predicted proteins | sample 1013341 | NCBI WGS metagenome assembly MRWG01 (sample SAMN06117577, study PRJNA244670) | biofilm metagenome | biome: Water; feature: Cathode Biofilm; material: Biofilm; isolation source: microbial consortium enriched at the cathode of a solar microbial fuel cell | place: USA: District of Columbia ... | reverse complement strand
GCTTCACGACCGGATCGGGCAGCGAAGTAGGCGCCCTGCAGGACCACGCTGCACAGCACGAGGATCCCGGTGGTCCCCCACAGCAGGGTCGGTTCCGGCATCGGCCGCCAGTCGGCGTAGGTCATACGCATGAGATAGGCGCTCAGAAACAGGCCGAACAGCGAGGCGATCACCGCGATCAGCACCACCAGTGCCAGCCGCAGACTCTGGCGGGTCTGATCTTCCGGATGCAGCACCGCGTCCGACGGGCCGGAGGCCACCCAGGGCCTCACACCGACCGACTGCCTGACCAGCCAGCCGATCATGCTGGCCATGAACAGCGCGAAGACGACGACGGCGATGGTCATGAGCGGTCGTGCTCCGGGTCGGCGGGATCGTTGTCCGGGCGCACCTCGGGGTGACGTTCCGGGTCGTAGTTCACCGGAGTTTCGTCCGGCGGCACGTTCTGGGGGATGTAGTCCTCCTTCGCGCCGGGCACGCCATAGTCGTAGGCCCAGCGGTAGACGATGGGCAGCTCGTCGCCGAAATTGCCATGTCGCGGCGGCGTATGGGGCGTCTGCCATTCCAGCGTCGTCGCCTTCCAGGGATTGCTGTCCGCCGGCTCGCCGCGGAAGGTGGAGCGGATGACGTTGTAGAAGAACAGGAGCTGGCCGAGCGCCACCACGATGGCGGCGATGGTGATGGCGACGTTCACGTCCTGGGCGGTGTCGGAGAGGAATGCCGTGTCACCGTAGGCGTAGTAACGCCGGGGCATGCCTTCGAAGCCGAGATAATGCATCGGGTAGTAGATGGCGTAGGTCCCGATGAAGGTGATCCAGAAATGCGCCTTGGCGAGGCCGGTCTGATACCAGCGTCCGGTGATCTTCGGGAACCAGTGATAGATGGCGCCGAAGATCACGAGCACCGGAGACACCGCCATCACCATGTGAAAGTGACCGATCACGAAGTAGGTGTCCGACAGCGGCACGTCCACGGTCACGTTGCCGAGGAACAGCCCCGTCAGACCGCCGTTGATGAAGGTGAAGATGAAGCCGATCGTGAACAGCATCGGCACCGAGAGCTGGATGTTGCCCCGCCACAGGGTCAGCACCCAGTTGTAGACCTTGAGCGCCGTCGGCACCGCGATGATCAGCGTGGTGGTGGCGAAGAAGAACCCGAAGTAGGGGTTCATGCCGCTGACGTACATGTGGTGCGCCCAGACGATGAACGACAGCCCGCCGATGGCGAGGATGGCCCACACCATCATGCGGTAGCCGAAGATGTTCTTGCGGGCATGGGTGGCCACCAGGTCCGAGACGATGCCGAAGGCGGGCAGCGCCACGATGTAGACCTCGGGATGACCGAAGAACCAGAACAGGTGCTGCCACAGAATGGGGCTGCCACCGTTGTGGCCCGTCTGCTCGCCCAGCGCCTGGGCGGCCGGCATGAAGAAGCTGGTCCCGAGCAGCTTGTCCAGCAGCATCATGATGCAGCTCACGAGCAGGGCCGGAAAGGCCAGCAGCGCCAGCACCGTGGCCATGAAGATGCCCCAGATGGTCAGCGGCATGCGCATCAGCGTCATGCCGCGGGTACGGGCCTGGAGCACCGTCACCACATAATTGAGCCCGCCCATGGTGAAGCCAATGATGAACACGCACAGCGACAGCAGCATGAGAACGATGCCGCCGTCGATGCCGGGCGTGCCCGGACTGACCGCCTGGGGTGGATACAGCGTCCAGCCGGCGCCAGTGGCCCCGCCCGGGACGAAGAAGCTCGCCACCAGCAGCAGCACCGCCACCAGATAGACCCAGTAGCTCAACATGTTGACGTACGGGAACACCATGTCCCGCGCGCCGACCATCAGCGGGATCAGATAGTTGCCGAATCCACCGAGAAACAGCGCGGTGAGCAGATAGATCACCATGATCATGCCGTGCATGGTGACGGCCTGGAGATAGCTCGCCGGATCGATGAACGAGAACGTGTTCGGGAAGCCGAGCTGCAGCCGCATCACCACGGACAGCACCAGGGCCACGACGCCGATGGCGATGGCCGTCAGGGAATACTGAATGGCGATGACCTTGGCATCCTGGCAGAACACGTACTTACCGAGCCAGGTCTTGGGATGGTAGAGCTCCATCTCCTCCATCTCGCGGGGCCCGATCAGCGGGTACTGATCATGGGTCGTCTGAGCCATGGTTATTCCTCCTCAGCGGAATTCATCGCCAGCCGGTGGCCGTCGGTGTTCTGCAGGGTGTTGATGTAGGCGACCACGTCGTTGACCGCCTGGTCGTCCACCAGGATGTCGGCCATCTGCATCATCTGATCGCCGTAGAGATCGTCGGGGTGTGCGCCGCGTATACCGTCCTGGAAATTTTCGAGCTGGCGGACCAGGTACCAGTCCTGCATGCCGGCGGCCCGGGGCGCCTTCACCGCGGCGATGCCCTGGCCGTCCCAGCCGTGACAGGAACCGCAGACCCGGTACAGGTGGCGGCCGCGGTCGACGTCGCCGGCGATCGTCGCCTCCACCGGCTCGTCCGGGAACGTGCCCACGTAGGCGATGAGATCGCGCATCGCCTGATCGGAGCCGATGGTGCGTGCCATCGGCGCCATCTGCCGGCCGTAGGTGTCGTCCGGATGGGCGCCGCGCACGCCGTCCTGGTAGTACTCGAGCTGCCGGCGCAGGTACCAGGCCGACTGGCCGGCGATCTTCGGCGCGTTCATGTCCGGGTTGCCCTGGCCCCGGGGCCCGTGACAGGACGAGCACACCGCGTAGAGCGGCTCACCGCGCGCGGGATCGCCTGCGGGGGTCGAGACGATGTCCGCGTAGGTAGGCTGCTGGTCGAGCCAGGCGTCGAAGTCCTCCTGCTCGTCCACCACCACCATGCCGCGCATGGCGAAGTGGCCGATGCCGCAGAGTTCCTCGCACAGCACCTCGAACTGGCCGGTGCGGGTCGGGGTGAACCACATGTGGGAGACCAGCCCCGGTACCAGATCCATCTTCACGCGGAACTGGGCGACGGTGAAATTGTGGAGCACGTCCTTGGAGCGCAGCAGCATCTTGACAGGCTGGTCCACGGGCAGGTGGACCTCGGGGCTGTCCACCAGAATGTCGTCCTGCCCCCGGGGGTCGTCCGGATCCATGCCGAAGGGGTTGTCGTCGGAGACATACATGGCGTCGACGGTGCCGAGCTGGCCGTCGTCGCCGGGGAAGCGGTAGGTCCAGTGCCACTGCTGGCCGACGGCCTCGACTTCCCGGGCATCCTCGGGAACGTTGACGAAGTCGCTCCAGACGAACAGACCCGGGGCCAGCATGGCGGCGACGCCGACGGTGGTGATCCCGGTGAGCCACCATTCGAGCCGGCTGTTCTCCGGGTCGTACTCGGAGCGGCGGTCCTTGTTGTAGCGGTAGCGGATGACGCAGTAGGCCATGAACAGGTTCACCGCGACGAACACGAACCCGGTCACCCAGAACGTGATCGTGATGGTGTCGTCGATGGTGCTCCAGTTCGACGCCAGCTCCGTGAGGTACCACGGGCTCAGAAAATGGAACAGCACCGATCCCAGAACCAGGATCACCACCGCTACGGCTATGAGCATCGTCTTCCCCTACCTGTTTCTTGTGTGTGCGTTCGCATCGCTCCGCGGCCTGGGCCACGACTGCGCGTCGACGACTACCGAACCTCCTCTTCCGCCAGCAGATCCTGCAAGGTCGAGCGCAGCAGGCCGGGCGCTTCGAGCGCCCGGCCCGTCAAGGCGTGCTGCACGATGCCGCGCCGGTCGACCACGACCAGCGCCGGCAGCACCGCCACCCCGAAACGGTTCGCCGCCTCGCCGCCGGGATCGGCGGCCAGCGGGTAATCGACGGGGGTTTGCTCGAGAAAGCGTCGCGCGGCATCCGGCTCGAGGTCGACGTTGACCCCGATCACTTCGAAGCCGTCGCGGCGGAACTCCCGGCGCAGCGCATCGAGCCGCGGCATGGCGCGGCGGCACGGGGCACACCAGGAGGACCAGAAATCGACGAAGACGACCTTGCCGCGATGGTCGGCGAGGTCGATGGGTTCGGCGTTGGAACGCAGGGCGGGGAGGGAGAGATCGGGGGCGGCTCTGCCGACTTGTCGTTGGCCGGCTTCCTGTTGGCCAGCTTCTTGTTGGCCGAGTTCGCCGACTTCCGCCGTGACCGTCCCGGCGAGACCGGGCGGCGCGAGCAGCAAGAACACGAGCCCCAGCAGCGGGGCCTGGCGCACTACCGCATGCATGACCTCCTCTCACGCCCCGGCACGACTCCGGCGGGTGCCGGCTCCCCCGTGCTGTGGGGCGTTCCCTCTTCGCGAATCATTCTTACAGAGGTTTGGTGGGGAAGGAAAGCCCTGTTTTGGGGCGTTGTTGGTGATGGCTTGTTGTGCAGTGCGGCGTTGCTGGGCGTCGCATGCCGCTGCCGCGGCGGGTTTTGCGCGGCGTTGAAAGCGGGTGCCGGAGAGACACTTTCGGCGGGCGCTTGCGGGGCGCCAAGGGCGCCCCGGCGGATTTGTCGCCGGAGCGGCTCAGGTGCCGCCGGGAGGCCTCAATGCGCCGAAAGTGTCTCCCCGGCACCCACAGCGACGTCGCGGCGTCCTCTCCCACTGCCGTACGCAATCCCCACCGGTAGGAGCGATCTCCAGATCGCGATCCCCTCTGCCTCACGACCTGTCCGGATGGTGCTCGTGCCTCTCCAACTCGCCACCACCAGCCACCGTTCGGTGATAGCATCCAGCCATTGGGAGAGAGATCGCCGCCTGCCGGTTCGCAGCGTGGCGGCATCCAGTCGTACCCGGTTGATGTGCTCACGATGCTGCGCGCGAAGCAGCGCGCCGGCATGCTTTTCGGATCGGACGTTTGATATATTCGACTATATCGACCTGACCGGTCGATCGACGGGGGAGAATCATGACCATACGTACGCTTGCCTGGCTGGCGGCGCTCGCGCCCCTCTCCGCGGCCGCACTCGCGCCCGGCGACCGGGTGGAGAACTTCAGCCTGCTCGACCACCGGGGCGATGCCCACGAGCTCTATTACCTCAGCGATCAGGACGCCGTGGTGATCATGGCCCACAGCCGGCGCTGCGATGCGGTGGACCCGGCGGTAGCGAGGCTGTCCGACGCGGGCGGCGACGGCGCCGCGGTGACGACGCTGCTGCTGAACTCGGACCTCGACGACGACCGCGAAGCGCTCGCCGGCAGCGGCACGGCACTGCCGATTCTGCTGGACGATACGCAGATCATCGGCGAGTCCCTGGACCTCGATCGGGCCGGCGAGGCGCTGATCATCGATCCGGACACCTGGTCGGTGGCCTACCGGGGCGCCATCGGCGAAGGCTTCGGCGCGGCGCTGGCCGCGGTGGTGGCGGGCGAGCCCGTCGCCGCGCCGCAGGGCGAGTCGGGCGGCTGCGCGATCGCATTCCCCGAACGGGAGCGGCGCGACACCCACGCGGCCATTTCCTACAGCGACACCATCGCGCCGATCCTCGCCGACAACTGTGTGGCCTGTCATCGGGAAGGCGGCATCGGCCCGTGGGCCATGACCAGCTACGACATGGTGCGGGGCTTTGCGCCGATGATCCGCGAGGTGCTCCGCACCCGCCGCATGCCGCCCTGGCACGCCGACCCGCACTACGGCGAGTTCCGTAACGACCGCTCGCTGACGCCGGACGAGAAACGCACCCTGGTGCACTGGATCGAGGCCGGCGCGCCGCGGGGTGACGGAGCCGATCCGCTGGCAGCCGCGGACCACGAATGGCCCGAATGGCAGCTCGGCGAGCCGGACCTGATCGTCGACATTCCCGCCTTCGAGGTGCCGGCTACCGGCGTGGTCGACTACATGTACCCGCGGGTGGAAAACCCGCACGGCGAGGATGCCTGGGTGCGCGCCGTGGAGATCCTGCCGGGCTCGCGGCAGGCGCTGCACCACGTCATCACCACCTTCGGCATGAAGGATCCCGAAGCCCGTTACGGGTTCCGCGAGCTGGGCAGCCTCGGCGGCTACGTGCCCGGCGCCGACGCCGACGTGTTCGCCGAGGGCACCGGCGTACTGCTGCCGGCGGACGGCATCATTCAGTTCCAGATGCACTACACCACCTTCGGCAGGGCCGTGGTGGACGCCTCCCGGCTCGGCATCTACTTCCACGACGGGAAACCCGAGCACGAGCTGCAGACCACCGTGCTGCTGAATCCGCGCATCCGCATTCCGGCCAACACCAAGGCCCACAGCGATTCCGCGGAGACGGTCATCGAGCGCGACATCCTGGTCTACAACCTGCTGCCCCACGCCCACTACCGGGGCAAGGCGTCCGAGTTCACGGCGGTCTACCCCGACGGCCGCGAGGAGGTGCTGCTGTCGGTGCCGGACTACGACTTCAACTGGCAGACCACCTATGAACTCGCCGAGCCGAAGTTCCTGCCGGCGGGCACGCGCATCGTGCACACCACCACGTGGGACAACTCGGCCCAGAACCCGGCCAACCCCGACCCGAACCGGGAAGTGCCCTGGGGCCAGCAGTCCTGGGACGAGATGCTGTTCGGCGCCATCCGCTGGCGCTACGCCGACGACCGGCCCGGCGCGGAGCTGGCCATGCAATCGACCAACGGGGAGTAAGGAATCCATATGGCAACGGCAATCAGATCCCTCGCCGCGCTGATCGCGCTGGGCCTGGCCGGCCTCGCGTCGGCCGCCGACGAGTACGTGGCGCCGCGCGGGCCCGGCGGCGAGCACCCGGATCTCAACGGTATCTGGCAGGCGCTCAACACGGCGAACTACGACATCGAGCGTCACATGGCGCGTCACGCCATGCAGCTCCGGGAGGGCCCCCACGGTCCATTGCCGGCCGTGGATCTGCTCAAGCTCGGCGCCGTGGGCGCGGTACCGCCGGGACTCGGCGTGGTCGAGGGCGGCAGCCTGCCGTACAAGCCCGAGGCGCTGGAGAAGAAGCAGGAGAACGCCGCCAACTGGCTGGAACGCGACCCCGAGGTGAAGTGCTACCTGCCCGGCGTGCCGCGGGCGACGTACCTGCCGCATCCGCTGCGCATCCAGCAGGGTGAGGACGAGATCATGATCATGTATCAGTACGCCAACGCGGTGCGCGAGATCTACATGGAGGACGTCGGCGAAGCGCCGGTGGATTCCTGGATGGGCCAGTCCGTGGGCCGCTGGGAAGGCGACACGCTGGTGGTGGAGGTGACCGGACAGAACGACCAGACCTGGTTCGACCGCGCCGGCAACCATCACAGCGCGCAGATGACGGTGACAGAACGGTACACGCCCATGGGGCCGGATCATCTGCTCTACGAGGCGACCATCGACGACCCGGAAACCTTCACCCGGCCCTGGACCATGCGCATGCCGCTGTACCGGCGCATGGAGCCCGACGCCCGGCTGCTGGACTTCCGCTGCGTCGAGTTCGTCGAGGAGCTGATGTACGGTGAATGGCGGCGCCACCCGCTGGAACGGCCGTAACGCCGGAGGAAGCAGGCCATGAGAGAGACACGAGCCATGAGAACGCTGATCGCATCGACGCTGGCCGTGGCGGCGGCCGTGCTGGGCCTTCCCGCCCAGGCGGACGACGTGCCGCGCACGCCGGCAGGCAAGCCGGACTTCACCGGCACCTACAACGTCGCCACCCTGACACCCCTGCGCCGTCCCGAGATGTTCGGCGACAACCTGGTGCTCGACCCGGAGGAAGCGGCGCGCATCGCCGAGGAGGAGCGCAAGCTCCAGGAAGCGGACCTGGCGCCCGACGACCCGAACCGAACCGCTCCGCCCAAGGGCGGCGACGGCTCCACCGGCGCGGCCGGCAACGTCGGCGGCTACAACGCCTTCTGGGTGGAGCGCGGTGACGGCGCCTTCCAGATCAACGGCGAGTTCCGCACCTCGATCATCACCTACCCGGAGAACGGTCAGTTCCCGAAGATGACCCCCAGGGCCATGCAGGACTTCGCCCGCCGGCGCAGCTTCTACCGGGAAAACACCGGCGAGGCCTGGTGGATCGAAGCGGAGCTCGACCCGGGCCCCTACGACGACCCGGAGCTGCGGCCCCTGGGTGAACGCTGCCTGCTCGGCTTCGGCTCCACCGCCGGACCGCCGATGCTGCCGGTGCTCTACAACAACACCAAACGCATCATCCAGAACGAGGACACCGTCGTCATCCTGGTGGAGATGAACCACGACGCCCGCATCGTGCGCATGAACGCCGAGCACGCACCCGAGGACCAGCGCTTCTGGCTGGGCGACTCCATCGGCTGGTGGGAAGACGACGAGCTGGTGATCGAAACCACCAATTTCCGCGACGAGACCGCCCTGTCCAGCGCCACCCGGGACCTGAAGGTCACCGAGCGCTTCCGCTATGCGGAAGACGGCCAGGTGGTCTACAGCTTCACCGTCGAGGACCCGAACGTCTGGACGGAGCCCTGGAAAGGCGAGTATCCCTGGCCGCGCACCGACGACCGGATGTTCGAGTACGCCTGCCACGAGGGCAACTACGCGCTGGGCGGCATCCTCCGCGGCGCGCGACGCCTGGAGCAGGAAGCCCTCGCCAAGGGCGCGGACAGCGCCGGATCGGATTGATCCGCAGCCAGCCGAAACACCATACAGGAGAGCAGTAGCATGAATCTGAGACTCGCAGCCATCGCCACCGGGGTTGCCGCCGCGCTGGGTTCCGCCGCGGCGCTCGCCCACCACGCCTTCGGCGCGGAATTCGACCCCAACCGGCCACTGGTGCTGCGCGGGCCCGTGACCAAGGTCGAGTGGGTCAACCCGCACACCTGGATCCACATCGAGGTGGAGAAGGACGACGGCTCCAAGGAGCAGTGGATGGTGGAGGGCGGCACGCCCAACACGCTGCTGCGCAACGGCCTCAACAAGCGATCCCTGGAGCCGGGCACGTTCATCGTGGTGGACGGCTACCAGGCCAAGGACCTGTCCAACCGGGCCAACGGCCGCAACGTGACCCTGGAGAACGGCGACACCATCTTCATGGGCTCCTCCGGCACCGGCGCACCCCAGGACGGCGCCGACCCGACCGAGCGCTGAGGGCGGTCACGCTCCGAACGCGGGCCCTCCCGGGCCCGCGCATCCCCTGTCTCGAATCACCCACGCCCTGTAGGAGCGATCTCCAGATCGCGATTTCCAAAGGCGGTTGCCAGGCGCCGCCACACCGCGTCGGCCCATCGCGATCTGGAGATCGCTCCTACAGGGTGTCTTCACCGTTCAGGCGCGGTGGCGCAGCTCCCAGCAGCGGTGGATGCGCGGGTTGCGCTCGAAGTCCGGATCCAGAGTTTCCCCCGAGATTTCCCGACAGTCGGCGAAGCGCGCCACCGCGGCCTCGTCGAGGCGGAACCGGCGGAAGTTGTTGGAGAACAGCAGCAGCCCGTCGCGGGACAGCCGCGCCATGGCCAGCTCGAGCAGCCGGACGTGCTCCCGCTGCACGTCGAAGTCCTCGGCCCGTTTGGAGTTCGAGAAGGTCGGCGGATCGCAGAAGATCAGATCGTAGGTGCCCGAATCCTGAGCCAGCCAGGTCATCACGTCCGAGTGCACCAGACGGTGGGCCGGACCGTTCAGATCGTTCAGCGCCAGATTGCGCTCCGCCCAGGCCAGATAAGTCGCCGACAGGTCGACGCTCGCCGAACTCTCGGCCCTGCCGGCGACAGCGTGAACCGTGGCCGCGCCCGTGTAGCAGAACAGATTGAGAAAGCGCCCGTCCGCCGCCTCCCGGGCGAGACGCAGCCGCACCGGGCGATGATCCAGGAACAGCCCCGTGTCGAGGTAGTCGAACAGATTCACTTCCAGCAGAACGCCGCCCTCCCGGACCACCAGCCGTTCACCGGTGTCCGCCATGCGGCCGTACTTGCTGCCGCCCTTGCCCCGGGCGCGCACCTTCACCGACAGGCGCTCCCGTGGCAGCTCGAACACCGCCGCCACCGCATCCACCAGCTCGGCCAGACGGCCGGCGGCCACGTCTTCCGGAATCGTCTTCGGCGCCTGATATTCCTGCACGTGGGCGAACGACCGCTCGGCGCCGCCGGCCTCCCGGTACAGATCGACCGCCGCCGCATACTCCGGCAGATCCGCGTCGTAGACCCGGTAGCAGGTGATCCCGGCCCGGCGCGCCCAGCGCCCGAGACGGCGCTGATTCTTGCGCAGCCGGTTGGCCACCATCAGAGCGCCGGGGCCGAGCGCCGCGGTCCCGCTGTCGGCCATCGTCGGCGTCACCCGCCGACGGGCAGGGTGAGCACGGGCCGCAGCCCCTCACCGCCGCCCGCCTGCAGGGCGAAGAGCTGCGCCAGCAGCGAGAACGTCGATTTCGAATCCAGGTCGGCGTCGTCGATGTAGTACCAGTGATCGCGATAGCGCACCCGGACCGCGGCACTGTCGGGACGCTCGTCACTGGTCCGGATCTCCATCAGGCCGCCGGTCAGCTCGCCCCAGTCGAAGGCGCCGCCATCCGGGCGGCGGGTGACGTTCACCAGTCCCCGGGACAGATGATCACCGGGAACCCGGACCGAATGAGCCAGGTAGTACAGCATGCCGTTCAGCGAGCGCAGCTGGATGCCGACCAGGTCGCTGCCGCCGCCGCGCAGCGCCGCCGCCAGGCGATAGCTTCGCTTTCCGGGCTCCAGCCCCAGCAGGGCCACGACGGCACGATACTCAGGGGTGTCCAGGGCCGCCTCGCTGAATAGAACCGCGGTCTCTCCGGCCTCGTCCCCGGGGCGGAATCCGATGGTGACCTCGTCGCGGACCTGGAGGCGGCGCAGAGCCCGGGCCAGGTCCAGAAAGCGCTCGTAGGCGGGCGCCTGGTCCGGCGTCGGCCCGGATGCGGTGACCGCATTGGGAATGCCGTTGATGCGCTGCACGCAGATGCGCAGCAGACGCTCGATGCTCCAGCCCGAATGGCTGAGCAGGACCAGGGACTCGAGGCTCACCGGGGTGAGCAGACGGCGGGCGAACTCGTCGCCCTGGAGCGGCGCGTAGGACACCGTGGGCTGCTCCTGATAGCCCGCCCCGCCGCTGACCAGAGCGTCCTGCTCGATCTGCGGCGACCCCAGCGCGCCGGTCAGTCCGAGCTGCGGGCTGAAGCTGAACTGAGTGGTGACCGCCGAAACCTCGAGGTAGTAGGGGCGGTCCCGGTAGCGCAGCCGCACGAGATTGGCCAGGAGCTGCTGATCGGCGGTGTCCCGCAGCACCTGGTTGTAGTCAGCACGGCCCGCCTCCAGGGCCCTGGGACCGAGATTGACGCAGCCCGCCGTCAGCAGCAGGCAGATCAGAATGACGCTGGCAGATCTCATCGACGGCCTTCCGAATCAGACGCCGGACACGATACCAGGGCTGGCCTTCCCGCCTCCAACAACCCCCCGGAACTGCCTGCGGTGATCCGCCTCACGCGCCCAGGGCCGCGTTCAGCAGCATCATCAGCGCGAACCCGCCCATCAGCGACAGCGTCGCGACGTGCTGCAGGCCGGATCGATGGGTCTCCGGAATGATCTCGTCGCTGATGATGAACAGCATGGCCCCCGCTGCCATGGCCAGCACCGGCGCGAGCAGCAGTTCCGCCAGCCACACCGCGGACCCGCCGACCAGGCCGCCGACGGGTTCCACCAGCCCGGTCAGGCTGGCCACCAGAAACGCGGTCATGCGGCTGTAGCCGGCGGACGCCAGCGACACCGCCACGGCCAGACCTTCGGGGATGTTCTGCAAGCCGATGCCCACGGCCAGCGGCAGCCCGGCAGCGGGATCGCCCTGGGCGAAGCCCACGCCGACGGCCATACCCTCCGGGAAGTTGTGCAGGGTGATGGCGATGACGAACAGCCAGATGCGCTGCATGTGCTCCGACGACGGCCCCTCGTGGCCGGTATGGAAATGCTCGTGGGGAATCCGATCGTGGAGCAGGTGCAGACCGAAACCGCCGGCCATCAGCCCGGCGATCACCAGCAGGATGCCCGGCACCGGATGGCCGAGCTGCTCGGCAGCGAGCCCGATGGCCGGCTGCAGCAGCGAGAAGAACGAGGCCGCCAGCATCACGCCGGCGGCGGCGCTGAGCATGACATTCTCGGTGCGGGGCGCCAGCGTCCGGGCCGTGAACACCGCCACGGCACCGACACTGGTGCCAAGGCCGGCGGCGAAACTCGCATAGAGCGCGTTCAGCAGGGCGTCGACGGTGCCCGTCACCCGTTGCGGTCCCCTCCGTCACCGGCGGGCGGCGCGGCCTGGCCGCGCAATCCGGCGAGCTCGCCTTCGAGCGCCAGCACGCGCCGCTCCAGGGCGGCGACCCGGTCTTCGAGCCGCGCGGCGGGCGCTTCGGCCGGCGGGACCGGGCCCGGCTCGGCGGCCTGCCCGACGTCCTCCTCGTCCGGTGCGACATCGCCAGCCGCGCTGAAGCACTCGGCGTAACGGGACTCCCGGCGGCCGGGCTCCCGGGCCAGACGCCGCACGAACGGCCCCTGCTCGTATCCGGCCAGCGCCTCCAGCGTCCGTTCCACCTCCGTGACGTCAGCGAACTCGTGCAGCCGTCCGGCCCGGCTGCGCAGCTCCCCCGGCGTCTGCGGGCCCCGCAGCAGCAGCAGGCAGATCACCGCACGCTCGGCTTCGGAAAAACGGAACTCGCCGATCTCGTCGTTGCAGAGACGGTAGTGAAACTTGCGCACCCGGCTGCCGAAGCCGGACTGCTCGCGAACCAGATAACGCCGCTTGAGCGCTTCCAGGGTCGCCGTCACCTGGGTCTCGGTGAACGACATGACGGGCTCGCGGGCGCTCTTCTGATTGCAGGCCGCCGTCAGCGCATTCAGAGACAGCGGATACTGATCCGGCGTGGTCATCGACTTCTCCATGAGACTGCCGATGACCCGCGCTTCCAGGCGGTCCAGGGTGACGTTCATGCCGTCAGTGTAACCCGGCGCGGGCGCGCCGGGGCGGAACCGGCAGCCCGGGCCCGGCATTCACGGTCGCCGGGGCCGGGCCTACCGGTGACGGTCAGTCCACCGTCCGGACGATCTCGTTGGAGTAGGCGCTCTCGTTGCCCTGAGCGTCGATGGCCGTCATGGCCAGATAATAGTCCCCGGACGGCAGCTCCAGCGTATGGCTGCTGACCGACCCCGCCACCGTGACCGATTCGGTGTAGTCGCGGGTCGAATCGCCGTAGTAGATCCGGTAGCTGCCCAGGTCCGTCAGCGGCGTGCCGTCGGTGTTCTCCGTGGGGGCCTGCCAGTTCAGGGTGATCGTGCCGTTCACCGCCACCGCGATCATGGACATCGCGTTGCCGCCCGCCCCGCTGCAGGTCAGCGTGAAGGACGTCTGCGCGGTGAGCGGACCCACCGTCTCGCTGCCGCTGGTGGCGCGGCTGCCGCTCCAGCCACCGCTGGCCGTGCAGCTGTCCGCATTGGCGGCGGACCAGGAGAGCTGCGTGCCCGTACCGCTGTCGACCACGGCATCCCCGGCCGAGAGACTCACCGTCGGCTGGGGCGCCGGGGCCGTCGTCGTGACCGTGACACTGCGGCTCACGGCGCCGCCGGCGCCGGTGCAGGTCAGGGCGAAGGTCGTGTCGGCGTTGATCGGACCCACCGTCGCGCTGCCGTCGGCGGCCCGGGAGCCGCTCCAGCCGCCACTGGCCGAGCAGCTCGTGGCGTTGCTCGAATCCCAGTAGAGCTGGGTCGACTGGCCGGACTCCACCGAGGAGTCCGCCGCCTGAAGGGTCAGCGTCGGCTGCGGCTCGGGCTGAGGTTCCGGCTCGGGCTCGGGCTGAGGCTCCGGCTCCGGTTGCGGCTCGGGCTCGGGTTGCGGCTCCGGCTCGGGTTGCGGCTCCGGTTCCGGGGCGGGCGCGCCGTCGACGCTGACCAGCACCGACCGCTGAGTGGTTCCGCCGAGGCCGGCGCAGGCCAGTTCGAAGACCGTGGACTCCGCCAGCGCCCCGGTGCTGACCGCCCCCTCGAGACCGACGTCGGCGCTCCAGCCGCCCACCGCCACGCAGCGGTCGGCGTTGCTGCTGGCCCAGGACAGACGGCTGCTCTCGCCGGCGGCCACATCGGTGGGGTCTGCAGCGAAGGATACCGCCGGCCGCGGCGCGCTGGCCCGACGCGCGCGCCGCTCGATCAGCCCCGTCACCGTGGCCTCGTCCGCGAACGCCATGTTCTCCCCGAAGGCGATCAGATCGCCGTGCAGCGCCGGCGTCAGGGCCGCGTCGACCCGACCGGCCACCGCCGAGGTGGGCGCTCCGTCCATGGCGACGGCCAGGCCGACGAGTTCGCTGCTGTCGATGACCGACTGGAACACCGACAGCGCCGCCAGGGCCTGGTCCCGGGCAGCGGCAGTGACGGGCACGGACTCGACCGCAGGGTCGGCGAAGTCCGGCAGAACGATGCGGATCGCCTCGTTCATGCGGCTCACCGCCGACTGACCGTCGACCTCGAGCCGTCCGGCCAGGGTCTCCAGCCGGACCGCGAGCTCGACGCTCTTGAAGACCGCCACCGCCCGGGGATTCACGGGATCGCCGGATGCGGTGACGCTGCGGCCCATCAGCTCACAGGCCACGGCTTCGACGATGGCGTCGGGGTCGGCGTCGAACCCGGCTCCGGCGAGGGCGGCCTCGGCACGGCGCACGGTTTCGCCCAGAGCTTCGTTGGCCAGCACCAGCGCCTCGACGTTGCTGCGGTCCACCGCTGCGCCCATGGGGTCGGCCACGGTGCTCTGGTCCAGGCCCATGCTGAGCTGGCCGAACACCTGCCGCCAGGCTTCGGCCAGGGTGTCCTGATCGAGCCCGTCCGCCGAGCACTGGGCGGCGCGAACGGCCACCGTAGTCAGCGGCGAGACGTTGACGGTCAGGTCACCCGTCTCGAAGGCGGCACCCACGAGGGTGAAATCCAGGGCCCGGTTGGTGACCAGGTCGGTGCCGCCGGTGGCTTCGATCAGCACCGGAAGCGCCACGTCGGCGCCCAGGGTGAGCTGATAGTTGGCGGTCGAGTCGCTGGTGCGCTGCTCGATCATCGCGCCGGTGGCGTCGGTGACCACGAGATCGGCACCCACCGCCGGTCCGTCGCCGACGCTGCCGGACAGACTGATGGGTTCGGGGTCGATGACGTTGTCGGTTTCGGTGCTGCCCGTACAGGCAGACAGGAATACGCTCAGAAGAATGGCGGATCTACTGAAGCGGCCGCGCAGTACTGCCATGGAAAACTTCTCCACTGCGGTCGGGTTTCAGGCTGTGCGATCTGCGCCGTAGCTGGCGAGATCGCGCGCACTGTGCCTTGTCTGTAAGGGAATTGTAAGAGCTTGTAATGATATTCCCGTGACTGACTCGACAATTCGGCGCGGACGGGGGCAGGCGGGGGTGGATGCCGTACCATGGCGGGATGGCGAGCGGATCCAGACGCGTCATCTTCGCAGCTCTGGCGGGCAACGCACTGATCGCCGTCACGAAATTCGTGGCAGCCGGGCTCACCGGCAGCTCCGCCATGCTGTCCGAGGGAATTCATTCCCTCGTCGACACGGGAAATCAGATCCTGCTGCTGTACGGCCTGCGCCGGGCCGCCCGGCCACCGGACCGGCGGTTCCCGTTCGGCCACGGCAAGGAGGTGTATTTCTGGAGCTTCGTGGTGGCGATCCTGATCTTCGCCGTCGGCGCCGGCATCTCCATCTACGAAGGCATCAGCCATCTGCTGCACCCCGAGCCGCTGCGCAACCCGATGGTCAACTACGTGGTCCTCGGCCTGGCGCTGGTGTTCGAAGGCGCCGCCTGGTGTTTCGCCTTCCGGGCGTTCAATCGGGCCCGCGGGAGATGGGGCTACCTGGAAGCGGTGCAGCGCGGCAAGGACCCGACACTGTTCGTGGTGCTGTTCGAGGACTCCGCCGCCATGGCCGGGCTGCTGGTGGCGCTTGTCGGGGTGCTGCTGGCCGACCTGACCGGGCTGATGGTGTTCGACGGCGTCGCCTCGGTCATCATCGGACTCATTCTCGGCGCCACCGCCGTGTGGCTCGCCTGGGAGACCAAAGGCCTGCTGATCGGTGAAGCCGCCAATCAGCGCGTCGTGGACGGCATCCGCCACATGATCGAAGACGCCGAAGCGGTCGTGCACGTCAACGAGGTGCTGACCATGCACATGGGGCCGGAATTCGTGCTGCTGAACGTCTCCGTGGCGTTCCGGCCGGAATCCTCAGCCGGCGAACTCGAGTCGGCGGTCGCCGACCTCGATACCCGGATCAAGGCAGCCTATCCGGAGGTGAAGCGCATCTTCGTGGAGGCGGAGGCGCGGCGCGCGGGGCCCCCGCCATGAGCCGACCGACCCGCCGGATCGCCGGCCCGTGACCACGAGGAAAACGCCGCAGTGACCGTCGAAATCGCCCTGGTGTTCGCCATCATCGCCCTGGCGCTGTACCTGTTCGCCACCGAGAAGCTGCCGCTGGACATCACCGCCCTGCTGATCCTGGTGATCGTGATGGCGGTGCCGCTGGTGTTTCATTCGCCGTGGCTGGTGGCGCGCGGCGTCGACCTGAAGGCCGCGTTCCCGACGGTCAGCGAAGGACTGTCGGGGTTCTCGAGCCAGGCCACCGTCACCGTGCTGTGCATGTTCATTCTGTCGACCGGCGTGCAGCGCGCCGGCCTGATCCACGTAGCCGGCAAGCGCCTGTTCCCGCTGATGGGGGGCTCGGAGCTGCGCCAGATCCTGGTGATCGCGCTACTGGTGGGGCCGATCTCCGGCATCATCAACAACACCGCGGCCGTCGCCATGGCGATACCCATGCTGCTGGACATCGCGCGGCGCTCCGGCGCCCAGGCCTCGCGGCTGCTGATGCCGGTGAGCTTCTTCGGCATGCTCGGCGGCACCCTGACCCTGATCGGCACGTCCACCAACATCCTGGCCTCCACCATCCTGGCCGACGCCGAGGCGTTCGGGCGCCAGATCGGCATGTTCGAGTTCACCCATCTGGGCGCCATCGTGCTGGCCACCGGCCTGCTCTACTTCGTCACCGTCGGGCGCTGGCTGATGCCGAAGCGGGATGCCGCGCCGATCGGCCAGGAGGACGTCGAACGCTTCGTCGTGGAACTCAAGGTGAACCCCGGCAGTCCGCTGGTCGGCCAGACCCTCGAGGCTGCGGAGTTCACGCTCCAGACTGGCGTGGAGATCGTGAAGCTGGTGCGCGGCGGCCAGGTGCGGATCCAGCACGCCGACGACACGGAGATCCAGCCGGACGACATCATCATGGGGCGCGCCACCCCCCGCCAGATCCTCGATCTGATCAAGGGCGACCGGGTGGAGGTGCTCTCGGAGTTCGGCGATGTGCGGCGGGTGCGCAGCGACGGCCGGCTGGTGCCGGTGCTGCTGCGCAACCGCCTGGTGTTCGACGGCCGCAGCGGCGCCGCCGTCAACTTCTGGCAGCGCTACCGGGCCCGCCTGATCGGCCTGGACACCCCCGAAGTCGGCAGCCGCCGGCTCGCCGACGAGAAGCTGCACGTCGGCGAGGTGGTCGTGCTCAGCGCCTCGGCCACCGCCCTGGCCCGGCTCCGCCGCCACCCCGACGTGGTGGTGCTCGAAGCCCACGAGGACGACTTCGATCGCCGCCGCATGTGGTTCGCCGGCGGCATCGTGCTCGCCGTGGTGCTGGCGGCGACCCTCACCCCGCTGCCCATCGTCGTCACCGCCATCGCCGGCGTGATCGCCATGGCCGTGTGCGGCTGTCTCGAGAAGGAGGACCTGTACTCCGGCGTGTCCTGGGACGTGATCTTCCTGCTCGCCGGGGTGATTCCCCTGGGAGTCGCCATGACCAAATCCGGTGCCGCGGACTGGATGGCCGGCCTGATCGCCGCCCAGGCCCTATCCTGGCACCCGATCGCGATCCTGATGGCGCTGTACGCGGTCACCACTCTGCTCACCGAGGTGGTCAGCAACAACGCCGCCGTGGTGATCCTGGTGCCGGTAGCCCTGTCCATCGCCGAGGCGCTGGGCATGGCGCCCTACCCGCTGGCGCTGGCGGTGATGTTCGCCGCATCGACCAGTTTCCTGTCGCCGGTGGGCTATCAGACCAACACCATGATCTACGGCACCGGCGTCTACCGCTTCACCGACTTCGTCAAGGTGGGCGCGCCGCTGAACGCGCTGCTGATGGTGGTCACCAGCGTCAGCATCTTCGCGCTCTGGCCCATGTAGCAGCGCTCCGGGCCGCGATGCTCCCACGTGGCGTCGCTTGCTGGCATCATAGGCCGCCCTCCACCACTCCCGGGTCCTCGTCGTGACGACCGAGCGGATTGCTTTCGCCCAGGTTTTTGCCTTCGTCTGGCGCTACTGGCGGCAGTTCCCGGTGCGCTTCGGCGTCATCGTCGCCGGCGTGCTGCTGGCCGTGTATCTGGAGATCCAGATACCGGCGCGCTCCGCCGAGCTGGTGACGGCCATCGAACGTTTCGGTGCCGGTGCCCTGCCGCTGGATCCCGCCTGGGACGCCGCTGGCTGGCTGCTCGCCACCTTCGCCGTGATGTTCACCATCCGCCAGCTCTATCTCCGCGTCTGGGTGGGTTTCGCCGCCGACGTCATGCGGCGCATGGTGAGCGACGGCTTCCAGCGCGTGCAGCGCTTCAGCGCCGACTGGCACGCCAATCACTTCGCCGGCGCCACGGTGCGCAAGATCTCACGGGGCATGTGGGCCTACGACACCTTCGCCGACACCACGGTGGTGGATCTCGGGCCGGCAGTGATCACGCTGGTCGGCTTCTCGGTGGCCATGTTCCTGCGGGAACCGGTGCTGGGCCTCTACTTTGCCGTGGCCGTGACGGTGTTCATCGCCGTCAGCGTGTGGCTGTCGCTGGCCTATGTGGCGCCGGCGAATCAGGCCTCGAACGATGCCGACACCCGACTCGGCGGCGCGCTGGCGGACGCCGTGACCTGCAACACGGTGATCAAGTCCTTCGGCGCCGAGCGGCGTGAGGACCGGCGCCTGGACGACGTCGCCGCGGCCTGGCAGCAGCGCGCCCGGCGCGCCTGGCGGCGCAGCATGGACTCCGGGGCGGTGCAGTCGCTGATGATCGTCGCCCTGCTCGGCGGACTGCTTGCCATCGTGCTGAGCATGGCGGATCAGGGGGACACGCGGCTGGGCGATCTGATCTACGTGCTCACCACCTACTTCATCATCAACGGCCAGCTCCGCAACATCGGCTGGCAGGTGCGCAACCTGCAGCGCGCGGCCAACGAGCTGGACGATCTGGTGGAGATCTCGCACACGCCGCCCCAGGTGCAGGACGCGCCGGGCGCCACCGAGCTTACCGTCGGCGCCGGAGAGATCCGCTTCGAGCACGTCACGTTCCGCTACGCGAACCAGCCGGCGCCGGTGCTGCAAGACTTCGACCTGCGCATCGCACCGGGCGAGAAGGTGGCGCTGGTCGGGGAATCCGGTGCCGGCAAGACCACCCTGGTGAAGCTGCTGCAGCGGCTCTACGACGTCGACGGCGGTGCGGTTACCATCGACGGCCGCAACATCGCCGAAGTGACCCAGGAGAGCCTGCGCCAGGCCATCTCGCTGGTGCCTCAGGAACCGATCCTGTTCCACCGCACCCTGCGCGAGAACATCGGCTACGGCAGGCCCGACGCCGATCCGGAAAAGATCGAAGCGGCGGCGCGTCGGGCACACGCCCACGAGTTCATCGAACGTCTCGCGGAGGGCTACGACACGCTGGTGGGCGAGCGCGGCATCAAGCTGTCCGGGGGCGAGCGCCAGCGGGTGGCGATCGCCCGGGCGATCCTCGCGGACGCCCCGATCCTGGTGCTGGACGAGGCCACGTCGAGCCTGGACTCGATCACCGAGCACTACATCCAGGAAGCCATCGCCACGCTGATGGAGGGGCGCACGGCGATCCTGATCGCCCACCGGCTCTCCACCGTGCGCCAGTGCGACCGGATCCTCGTGTTCGACCGCGGCCGGGTGGTGGAGGAAGGCACCCACGAGGCCCTGATGGCGCGCCCCGACGGGGTGTACCGGGGGCTGTTCGACATGCAGTCGCTGGGGTTCGTGGATACGGCAGCGGCCGGGCGGTGAGCAGGGATGCGTCGGACGGTCAGACCTTGAGGGGCTCCGGCATGCGGTCGGAGTGGCCTTCGATGTCGTAGGTCATGATGACCATGTCGCGCAGACGGCCGTTGCGGTCCTCGACGTAGTCGGCGAGCACCGCCTCGGGAATGAAGCCGAGGCGGCGGAACGCGGCCTGGGCACCGTGCTGATCGGCGGTCATGTGGGCCACCAGCTTGGCCAGCCCGAGGCCCCGGCCGACGTCGAAGATGCGCGAGATCAGCACCCGCCCCAGCCCCTTGCCGCGGTAGGCGGGGCTCACGTTGACGCGGATCTCGCCGATGCGCCTGGTCCAGGGCGCCGGATCCCGGTGCACGGTGGCGTAGCCGACCAGGCCGGCATCGTCGTAGGCCAGCAGCGTCGTCGAGTAGCCGGCCCTGACGTTGTCGATCCACTCGTCCACCACGGCCGGCTGGGTCAGGTCCACGCGCAGGAACATCAGGTCTTCCTGGGGCAGGCCGCGGGCGAATCCCATGACCGCCTCGCGGTCCGCTGCCGTCATCAGCCGCAGCTCGACCGTCGGCCCCTCCGGCAGCGTGACGGACTTCGGGTAGTGTTCGGCCAGTGCTTCCGTGGACATGCTGTCTCCTCTATCGATACGTCAGGCGTCGCGCGGCGTCCGATTCAGGACGCCAGCGACTCGATCCGTTCCCGCGCCTCGGCGTGCAGTTCGTCGAACGCCGCCTCCGCGGCACCGGCGATGGTCTCCAGGTCCGGCAGCAGGTGGGGATCGCAGATGAAGGTGAAGTAGAGCGCCTTGTTGTAGCTCAGAATCGTCAGGCTGAAACCGATGTTGCCCGTCAGGACCAACAGGCCGAGGGTGTCCGTGACCTGATGGCCGCACAGGTACTGGGGTACCTGTACGCCGGGCACGTTGGTGCAGGTGAAGTTGAAGCCGATGTTGGGCGGCCGCCAGCCGAAGCCGGGCAGGGTCGGATGGGGCAGCCGCGCCGCCAGCGCCGTCGGATCGAACGGCGTGCCCACGAGCTGAGTCGGCGCCAGCGCCACCGGCCAGATCGGCGACTGGGACTGGGTCATCAGCGCCAGCGCCTGGGCTTCCTGATCCGCCTTGATGCGGTCCGTCTCGGCGCACACGGCGTTCAGCCGCTGCCGGGCATTCATGGGCCAGGCCGGCAGCACCGGGAAGATCGCCGAGACCTGATTGCCCAGCGCGCCGGCCTGGTCTTCGGTGCGCACGCTCACCGGGCACATGATGCGCATGTACTGGCTCTCGGTATTCTCGCCGTGGCTGTCCAGATAGCGTGCCACCGCCTCCGAGACCACCGCCAGCACCACGTCGTTGATGGTGCCACCGAGTGCCCGGCGGATCTCGCGGATGTCGGCGAACGGTTTCTTCAGGTAGCGGACCCGCCGTTCCGGCCCCACCAGCCCCGCGTTGAAGGGTGCCGTGATCACCGGCCGGGTCAGGAACTGACCGATCACCCGGGCGGCCCGCGCCAGCAGATGACGCTGATCCTCCGTGGTGGGCAGCATGTCGAGGGCGCGGCTCGGGCGGGCCTTCTCCAGATTGTCCCGCAGCGCCCGGGTCACCCGCTCCAGCGGGCCGGGCACGGGATCGGGATGCCAGGGCGTTTCCGGCGGCGGCGGCCGGTTGCCGCCCTTGGCATCGAAATCGTAGAGGATGGTGGTGAGCTCGATGCCGGACACGCCGTCGATCATGGCGTGGTGGGTCTGCTGCAGAATCAGGGTCCTGCCCGGCACGCCGCTGATGACGTGGAAACGCCACAGGGGACGGTCCCGGGGCAGGATCGGCTCGTTCAGTTCCACCGCAGCATCGATGCCCGCCTGCAGATCCGTGCCCGGCGGCAGACGATGCTCGAGGACGTGGTTCGCCAGGTCGAAGTCCGGGTCGTCCTCCCAGGTGGGATGGGCGAGATTGAAAGGCACCTGGGCCAGCCGGCGCCGGTAGCTGGGCACCAGATGAATCCGCTCGGCGAAATGCTCGAACACCTCGGCGAAGGGCAGCTCGCCCTCCAGCACGTAGACCGACGAGATGTGCATTGGCCCGCTCGCCGTCTCCATGTAGAGAAACGACGCGTCGGAATCGCTCAGGCGTTGACCCATCCGTGACCTCCCCGCGGACATTGAACTCAACTATGGGCCCTGCAGGCCCCCGGAGCAATCGGGCCGGCGCGGAATGCCGTGGTCAGACCAGCAGGCGGCGACGCAGCAGTGCGACGGCCAGGGGAAACAGCGCCACGGACAACCCCATCACGTAGGCGGCGGCCCAGGCGTGGCCGACGTCCAGGCTGCCCAATGCGACCCCGCGCCCCAGGTGCACCAGCGCCGTCAGCGGCGCGCCCCAGGCCACCGGCTCCAGCCAGTCCGGCAGCACCGAAATGGGGAAGAACGCGCCGCTGAAGAAGAACAGCGGCGTCGCCACCAGAGTGAACACCAGCGACAGGGCATGCACCGTGGGCGAGAGGGCCGCGAACAGCAGGCCGATGCCGCCGAACACGGTGCCGACGCCTACGGACACCAGCAGCAGCGCCGGCAGCGCGCTCCAGGGGACCCAGCCGAAGGCGGCGGCGAAGCTGCCGACGGCGACGGTGGAGATCATGGCGCGGGTGACCGCGAAAGACAGTTCCGCCAGCACGATCTCGGCAACGGTGACCGGCGCCGTGAGAATGGTCTCGTAGACGCTCTGCTGGATGCGTTGAAAGGCCGCCCAGGAACACTCGAACAGGGCGTGAAACATGGCGGTGCCGACCACGATGCCGGGGGCGACGAACACGGCGTAGCTGCCGTAGGCCTCCACCTCGCCGACCAGTCGGCCGATGCCCAGAGCCACGGCCAGCAGCACGAAGGCGGGCTCCACCGCGAACCAGGTCACGGCCACCTTCCACACCCGGCCGAGGGCCAGCACGTGGCGCCACCATATGCCGGTGACCGAGCGCAGCCGCAGCCGTACGGGCGCCGCCGCTGGATCGTCCGTCGCAGCCTGCATCATGCCTCCGCCTCCTTCAGGCCGCGGCCCGCCAGGGTCAGGAACACGTCTTCCAGGTTGGCAGCCCGCTCGGTGACGGTGACGCCCTCCAGCGCCGGCAGCTGCGGCGGCCCGCCGTCCCGGCCGGTGACCCGGAACAGCGCGCCCACCTCGCGGAACCGCTGGCCGGCCGCCTGCAGCGCCGCCCGCACCGACGCCCGGGAAGCGGCGTCGGGACGGATGTCGGCGGCCAGGCTGCCCGCGTGACGGGCCACCAGCTCCGGTGGCGTGCCCTCGTCGAGGATGCGGCCGGAATGCATGATCGCCAGCCGGTCGCACAGGGTCTCCGCCTCGTCCATGTAGTGGGTCGACATCAGCAGCGTCACGCCGGACTGCTTCAGGGTGGCGAGCTCTTCCCAGACGCGCACCCGGCTTTCCGGGTCGAGGCCCGTCGACGGCTCGTCCAGGACGATCACCCGGGGCTCGGTCACCAGCGACCGGGCGATGGCCAGACGCCGGCGCATGCCGCCGGACAGATCGGCCACCTCGTCATCCGCGCGGCCGGCCAGGTCGAAGAACTCGAGCACCTCCCGGGCACGGCGTTTCGCCTCCCGGCGTGAGAGCCCCACCAGGAAACCGAACACCTCCAGGTTCTGCACCACCGTGAGCTCGTCGTCGAGGCCGTCGCTCTGGGTGACGACACCGAGATGCATGCGGACGCCGCGAGGGTTGGTCGCCACGTCCAGACCCGCCAGGCGCAGGGTGCCGCCGGTGATGGGCGACAGGCCTGCGAGCATGCGCATGGTGGTGGTCTTGCCGGCGCCGTTGGGCCCGAGCAGCCCGTAGGTCTCGCCGCGCTCGACGCTGAAGGACAGGCCATCGACGGCGCGGAAATCGCCGAAGGTCTTGACCAGGTTGGACGCTTCGATCTCCGCCACGGCTCAGTCCAGCAGGCGGGTCCGCAACAGGTTCCGGGCGGCGGCATCCAGGCCCACCGCGCGCTCGACATAGTGCTCCACGCCCTCGAACTCGGCTTCGATCGCTTCGTAGGCGGCGCGCAGGTACTCGGGCCGCACCCCGGCCAGCGCCATGACCGTTTCCCGATCCGGCAGCCCGTGGGGCTCGTAGCGGGCCAGCAGCCTCGGCACCACGTAGCCCTCGTAATCCATGGCGTCGTTGGTGAGCAGATAGTCCTCGATCACCGTATGCTCCGGCACGCCGAGGGCGTGGAGGATCAGCGCGCAGGCGAAGCCGGTGCGGTCCTTGCCGGCGGAGCAGTGGACCAGGAACCCGCCGTCCTCGAGCTCGAGCAGGCCTTCGAACATGCGGGCGTAGTCGTCGGCATGATGGCGGGCGAGCTCGCGGTTGATGGCGACCATGAACTCGATGCGCTGCTCGAGGGGCACGTGATCGTCGCGCAGCCGGGCGCGCATGGCCTGAGCGCTGCCGGGGTCGATGGGAATCTCCAGGCGCCGCGGGGCGTGTGGCGGGAACGGCGTGGGCTCGTCGCTGACCTCGTCCGGGCGGCGCAGGTCGCAGATCAGGCGCACGCCGAGGCGCCCGAAGTCCTGCTGAGCCGCCGGCGTGAGATGGGCCAGCGTGCCGGAGCGGAACAGCCGGCCGGAGCGTACGACTCGACCGTCGTCCGTCCGATAGCCGCCGAAATCCCGCAGATTCACGGCGCCGTCCAGTGCCAGAGTCTTCGCCGTCGCCACCTGTGATCGCTCCCGCAGGTCGTGGACCAGGAGCGAGACTATACACGGCGACGCCCGCAGTGGCGTTACACCCGGCGCATCATCGCCTCCTGGGCGACGCTGGCCGCCAGCCGCCCGTCGCGGGTGAACAGCCGGCCATGGTTCATGCCCCGGGCGTCGGTGGCCGCGGGACCGGACTGATCGAACAGCAGCCAGTCGGCGGCGTCGGCGGGCTCGTGGAACCACACCGCATGATCGAGAGAGGTGGCCCGGTGGGTCGAGAACGCCCGGCCGTGAGGCCGCAGCGCGTTGAACATCATGGAGCCGTCGGACAGATACGCCAGGGCGCACTGCCGTACCCGCGCGTCCGCGGTCGCCAGGCCGGCCCGGGTCCACAGGCGGATCGCCGGCTCGCTGCCGGCGTCCAGCCGCGGGTGCCACGCCGTCACCGGAACCAGCTCGACGCCGCCCACGCCGGTGAACGGCATGGCCAGCGCCCCGATCCTGGCCTTCAGTCTTTCCGGGTCCGGCGCGTCGGGCATGACGGGGGCGTGAACGTCGCCCGTCTCGGGTGACTTGAAAGACGCCATGAACGTCATCAGCGTGCGGCCGTCCTGGACGGCCCGCACGCTGCGCGTGGTGTAGACCCGGCCATCCCGCAGGCGCTCCACCTGATAGGCGAGCGCCCGGTCCGGGTCGCCGGTCTTGAGGAAATAGGCGTGCAGGGAGTGGGCGAGCTTGTGGGCCGGCACCGTGGCGAACGCCGCCGCCAGGGCCTGCCCGAGCAGATGGCCGCCGTAGAGGCGCAGCGGTCCGTAGTCGTGACCGGCGCCCACATAGGTATCCACGGCAATGCCCGCCGGCATCACCGCGAGCAGACGGTCGAGGGTATCGCGATCACCGGCCGGAGCCGGGGTCGCGTCGGCGGTGGGGGTCATGATTCGCAGCACCTCCGTTTCACGTGGCGGGATGTCACCAGGCCCCCGGACGGCGCCACGCGCCCAACCGGACCGACAGCGCCGTCACCGCGCCGTAGATCACCATGCCGAATGCGAGGCAGCCGAAGACTGCGCCGATGCCGAGGCCCAGACCATGCACGGCGACCGCGGCAGCGCCGACGCCGACGACGAATCGCAGCAGCGTGGCGATGACCGGCCATACCACCGTGCCGGCGCCCTGGGAGGCGAAGTAAAGGGCCAGCCCCAGCCCCTGCAGGGCGAACACCGGGCCGACGATCACCAGATATCGCTCGCCGGCGGCCCGGATGGCCGGGTCGTCGGTGAACAGCCCGAGCCACAGGCCGGGCGCGACGGCGAGCACCAGTCCGACCAGTCCCGTGACGCCCGCGGCCGTGAAGCCGCCGAGCCAGGCGATCCGCTCGGCCCTGGACACCTGGCCGGCGCCCATGTTGATGCCCACCATGGCGGTCATGGCCGCGCCCAGGCCGAACACCATCGGCACCAGCAGAAACTCGACACGGGCGACGATGCCGTAGCCGGCCAGAGCCGCCACCCCGAACGTGCCCACCAGGCCGTTCACCACCGACACGGTCGCCACCGTGACCAGGGGCGACAGGGATGCCAGAGCCCCGACCCGGAACACGTCGGCGAACAGCGTCGCCTGCAGGCGCAGCGCCGCGCGGCGCAGCGTCAGCTCCGACCGTCCCGACGCCAGCCGCAGCAGCAGGATCGAGCCCGTCGCCGCCGCAACGGCCACCACCGCGACGGCGGCGCCCGCCAGTCCCAGCCGCGGCAGTCCGAACCAGCCGAGGATCAGCGCGCCGGCCAGCGGCACCTGGACGCACGCCCCGCCGATCATCAGGACGGCCGGGAAGCGCATGTTGCCCATGCCGCGGAACACGGCGCTGAGCAGGGCGGTCAGCCACAGCAGGCTCGACCCGGCGAACACGATGTCCGCATAGGCCACCGCCTGAGCCCGCACCGCCGGCGTGGCATCGAAGAGCGCCAGCAGGCCCTCGCCGAACAGACCGAAGGCGAGGAAGAACAACGCGCCCGCAGCCACTGCGATCACCAGCGCATGCCAGATCAGGGCTTCCGCGCGGTCACGGTCGCCACGACCGATCGCCCGCGCCACCGCGCTCGACACCGCGCCGCCGATGGCGCCGTTGGCCAGCATCTGCATCAGCATCAGGGCCGGGAACATCAGCGCCAGCGCCGCCAGCGGCACCGTGCCGAGCTGGCCGACAAAGACGATCTCCGCCATCGATACGCTCGCCTGGACCAGGAAGGCGATGGCGTTGGGCGCGGCCATGCGCAGCAACAGCGGCAGCGGCGCGCCATGCAGAATCCGCTCGGTCAACGGATTGGCGGCAGCCCTGGAGGGTACGCTCGGGGACGCCCCGGGCGAGCGTGTATATACACCTTCCTGCCGGGCCCTTCCCCCCACGGGCGCGCTCAACGTACCCGCCGGCGCAGATCGCGCAGGGTCGCTTCGAGATCGCGCCAGGCCGCTTCGCCGAAACGTTCCAGCACCCGGGCCTGGGCCCGACGCCAGTAGCCGCGGGCCACCTCGAGACGGGCGCGCCCGGCCGGGGTGATCTCCGCCAGCCTGACCCGCCGGTCCTGCGGATCACTGCCCCGGGAAACCAGCCCGTCCCGCTCCAGCGGCCGCAGATTGCGGGTCAGGGTGGTGCGGTCCATGTACAGCCGGCTGGCGAGCACCGACAGGGCGAGCGCGCCGTCGCGATCGAGCAGGTTGAGGATGGCGAACTGGGAACGCGCCAGGCCGGCCGGACGCATCTCCTCCGCGTAGATGCGCGTCACCGCCCGGGCCGTCTTGTGCAGGTTGTTGCTGATGCAGCGGGCGGGATCGAGCAGCGCAGGGTCCATGGCCGGTCACCGGGCTCCGGAATTTACGTGTATATGCACCATATGCGTCGGCGCCACGCCACGTCAAGACCCGCGAGCCCACCTCAGTACGGGCGATGACGGATGCCCAGCCGGAACATCAGCGGCGAGATCACCATCTGGCCGACGGTGAACAGCACGACCACGGCCACCACCAGCAGGGGCGTGAGGTCGAGGACCCGATAACACACCAGCAGCGGCGCCAGCGCCTCGGGAACCTGGTCGAGACCGCTGGCACGCCCGCTGGACTCGATGCCGAGCCGACGTTTGACGAAGCTCGATGCGGCGTCGCCGGCCAGCGAGGTCAGCGCGAACACGGCGCCCACCCACCAGGCGTGGCCGAACAGCACCGCCGCGGGCGTCACCGTGGCCACGGCGAGCACGACGCCGCGCACGGTTTTGGTCTCACCGAACAGACGCCGGCCGTCGGCGAGCACCCGGCCGCCGTCCAGGGGCCAGGCGCCGCGGGCGCCGAGCAGACGGGCGCCGAGCACGGGCATGCCGTTGGCCAGCAGCAGCAGCACCAGCAGTTCGACCAGCAGTTCCATCGATGGCGTCCCCAGCCCGTCCCGACATGGCGCGTCGCCACGCACCGCCCTCATTGTATGCTGTGCGCCGCGACGAACCGTGAAAGATCAGGAGGAGAGGAGACATGGGGATCGAGCTCAGCAAGCGCGCCATCGACCTCGGCATCGTCACCGCCAACGGCGAGGCCATGGTGGCGTTCTACCGGGACACGCTCGGCTTCGAGCAGGAACCGGACACGCCGTTCCCCGGGGGCGGCACCATGCACCGGCTGTGGTGCGGCGACAGCCTGGTGAAGATCGTCGTGCCGGACCGGCCGCCCGAGGCAACGCCCGCCCGCGGTGGCATCGCCGGCGCCACCGGCTACCGCTACTGGACCATCAGCGTCGCCAACCTGTCCGCGCTGGTGGAGGCCTGCCGGGCCGGAGGGCATCGCGTCCGTGTCGAGCCGACCGAGATACGCCCGGGAGTGACCATCGCCATCGTCGAGGACCCCGACGGCAACTGGGTGGAGTTCCTGGAGAGCCGGTGAGCGGCCGTCGCCGGGTCAGACGTTGGAGGCCAGCTCCCGACGGTGGCACTGATACAGCGACCGCTCGGCGCCATAGACGAGCTGACCCTCGCTGAGGGCGTGGACCCGGGAACGTTCCGGCTCGGCGAACTCCGCCTCGATGGCGGCCAGCTCCGCGCGGGAGTACAGACTCTCGTCGATCTGCAGGTAGTCGTAGTCGCGGATCGCCTCGGTGAGCCACGGATCGTCGAACTCCCAGACGCCCTGGTAGCGGACTTCGAGCAGAACCCGACCCGCCGTCCGGTCCTCCAGGATGGTCCGCCCCTCGAGACGCCCGCCGTCGTGGAAGGTCTCTACCGATCGCGCGACCAGCCGCTGATCTTCCGGATCGAACACGTCGCAGGACCAGGGCAGGCCGGTGAGCAGTTGCTCGAGCGGCGGCCGCGGTTCACGGGGGAAGAACTGGGCAGCGGCGTAGACCAGCAGAATCGACAGGGCGGCGCCCGACACGCCGATCCAGCTCCGAACCCGATGATGCCGCCTGCCCATGCGCTCTACTTTGCCTCCCGCGACGCCGGGAAAACGTGCGTAGCGTCATGGATCCGCGCGGTCGGACACGCACGCCGGGTGGTTTCCGCATCGGCCAGCCCGGCATTCTCCTAGACTGGTCATTCATGACGCGTCTCTCCGACACCGCGCCGCCTCGCGACGCCGGCTTCACCATCGTCGAGCTGGTGGTGGTCATCGTGGTGCTCGGCATTCTCGCCGCCATCGGCCTCGGCCGTTTCGCTCACGTGGACGAGGAAGCCGTGAACGCCAAAGTGACCTCCCTGGCAGGCGCGCTGCAGAGTGCGGTCGCGGCCTTCCATGCCAACTGGCGGGTCCAGGGCGAGCCTACGGTGAACGTGCCCGGCTGGGGTGACGGAACCCTGGACGCCAACCCGGCCGGTTATCCGGCATCCGGCCGGCGGGATACCGGCCAGGTGGGCCGGGACCAGGATTGCGAGGACGTCTTCCGCGGTCTGCTGCAGAACGGCCCCGTGGTCATCGAAGCCGATCCGAACAAGGAAATCGGCACGTCGGTCAATCACATCGAGCCCAGGCTCGGCGGCGGGTTCGAGTTCGTCGCCGGGCAGGACGCCTCGATCCCGGACGCCACCGTACCGCTGCCCGGCAGCCCCAACGCCGAGATCTGCCAGTTCATCGCGCTGGATCACCAGAGCGTGCAACCCGGCGCACCCAAGCCCACGATTTTTTACGACAGCCGCACCGGCGCGGTGTTCGTGGATCTCGAGCGGGTGTTCTGAGCCGCGGCCGGATCCGTGGCTAGGAGTCGTGCGCCAGCGCGCCGAGGCGGCGCAGCCCCTCCTCCACGGCCGGCGTCCAGCCCGCGCCGAGGGACAGCCGGACGAACTGCCGGAAGCCGGCCTTGGCGGAAAAGATCAGCCCCGGCGCGATGCCGATGCCCTGATCCAGCGCCCGGCGGAACAGCGCATCGCCGTCCGCGCCGTCCGGGAGCTGGACCCACAGCACCACGCCGCCGTCGGGGTCGGAGACGCGGGTGCCCGGTGGAAACCAGCGCGCAATGGCATCGCGATACCGGTCCCGGTCCACGGTCAGGGCCTGGCGGAGCTGGCGCAGGTAACGATCGTAACCGCCTTCCTCGAAGTAACGGGCCAGCACACGCTGCTGCAGACCCGGGCAGGCGACGGCGGTGCAGAACTTGGCCCGGGCCAGGTCGGTGGCGTACTCGGGGGACACGGCCCAGCCGATGCGGTAGCCGAGCGCGATGGTTTTGGACACGGAGCCGCAGGTGACCACCGGCGGTCCGGGGTCACCCGCGGCGACGAAGGCGCCGAGCGGCCGCGGACGCTCGGCCCCGAAATGGAGGTCACCGTAGATGTCGTCCTCGATCACCGGCACGCCGGCACGGCCGAGCAGCTCGAGCAGACGCCGCTTGCCGCCGTCGGCGGTGAGCGCGCCGGTGGGGTTGTTGAAATTCGGCATCAGCAGCGCCGCCGCGATCCCGCCCTGCTCGAGCAGACGGGCCGCGCCGTCCACGTCGATGCCGACGCCAGGCTGGTTCGCCACCTCGACGACCTTGAGGCGCAGGTGCTCCACCGCCTGAAGGATGCCGAAGTAGGTCGGAGACTCCACCAGCACCGTGTCGCCGGGCCGGCACAGCACCCCGAGGGTGAGCACGATGGCGTCCATGGCGCCCGCCGTGATCACCACCTGCTCGGGATCGACGGGCATGCCGAGCATGCCGAGGCGCCGGGCCACGGCCCGCCGCAACGCCTCGTCTCCGGGCGGCACGGACAGCTCGTTGGGCAGCCCCGGCGACTCACGCAGCACCTGCCGGGTGAGACGGTTCAGGCGCGCGTCGAGGCGACTCGAGAAGCTCGTCACCGCGCTCCCGAGGGACAGCACCTCGGGCTGGCGCAGCGACGCGCGCATGGCGTCCACGGCCTCGGCGGCCACGCCGCGCGGCCGCCGCGCCCGGGGCCGGGCACTTTCCGGCAGGGCCAGAGCGCGTCGCGCCGCGCCGGCCACGAAGTATCCGGAGCGCGGGCGGGCTTCGACGAGTCCGCGGCGCTCGAGCAGGTCGTAAGCCTGATTCACCGTCGCGACGCTGACCCCGGCGTTGCGGGCCAGGGTGCGCACGGAGGGCGCCCGGCTACCGGTGGGCAGAACGCCGCTGGCGATCTGCCGTTCGATCAGCGCCGCCACCCGCTGATACTTCAAGGCCTGCGCCTCGGACATGGAGAACCCGCAACTGTATTGGTACGTTCTTCAGTAAACTGAATCTGTACCGGCCGGGTCAAGGCGTCTAAGGTGGCCGCCGGATCGAGGACAACGCATGGAAACGCTACTGGCCCTGGCCAGCTTCACCTTCGTGGCGTCCATCACGCCAGGCCCCAACAACCTGATGCTGGCGGCATCCGGAGTCGGCTTCGGTCTGCGCCGCACGGTGCCTCACATGCTCGGCGTGTGCGTGGGCTTCGCCGTGCTGGTGCTGACCTGCGGGCTCGGCATAGGTGCTGTGATCATGCAGTCGCCGGCGGCGGCCACGGCGCTGAAAGTCGCCGGCTCGGGATACCTGGTGTTCCTGGCCTGGACCCTGCGCGGCAACGTCGTGGGCCCAGCTCCGGCGGGCGCCGACGGCGCCGTCCGTGGCGGCCGCGCCAGGCCGATGTCGTTCGCCGCGGCCGCGGCATTTCAGTTCGCCAATCCCAAAGCCTGGCTGATGGGGGTCACCGCGGCGTCCGCGTTCCTGCCGGCGCTGGGCGGCGACTGGCGGGCGCTGGCGCTGTTGTGCCTGGTGGTCACCCTGGTGAACGCGCCGTGCATCACGAGCTGGGCCGTACTCGGCTCGACGATCCGCGCGCAGCTCGAGAACCCGGTCTGGCAGCGCCGCTTCAGCGGCGTCATGGTCGTGCTCACGCTGTACGCCGCCGCCTCGATCTGGCTGTAGAGGTCCATCGGGCCTTGACTGGCCGACGTTTCGCCAAAGGAGGGAGCCCGTGAAACTGACCATCGTCGACGTGTTCGCCGAAGCCCGCTACCAGGGCAATCAGCTCGCGGTGGTGGAAGACGCCGCCGCATTGACGGCGGACACGATGCAGGCCGTGGCCCGGGAGATGAACTTCTCCGAGACCACGTTCGTCACCCGCGTCGAGCCGACGCCGGGCGGGCCCCGCGCCACGGTGCGGATCTTCACGCCCGCCGAGGAGCTGCCCTTCGCCGGGCATCCGACCCTGGGCACCGCCTGGGTGCTGTCCGGCGGCACCGGCACCGCGACGCTGGCCCTGGGTGCCGGAGACGTGCCCGTCACCTTCGAAGCCGGACTCGGCTGGCTGACGCCGCCCCCGGCGACGGCCGGCGGCCACCTGGATCCGGCGGACGCAGCGACCCTGCTGGGGCTGGACACGGCCGATCTGGATGCCACCCTGCCGCCGCGGATCGTCACCTGCGGTCCGACCTTCCCTATCATCGGGGTGGCATCCCTGGCAGCCCTGCGGCGCGTCCGGGTCGATCTGGCCACCCAGCGGTCCCTCGGCATCGAGGGATTTCCCTTCGCCGTGTGCCGGGAAGGCTATTCCCCGGACGCCGACTTCGCCGCGCGGATGATGTTCTTCGACGGCACGGGCATGCGCGAAGACCCGGCCACGGGGTCCGCCAACGCCGCCTTCGCCAGCTACCTGCGGGACCGGGGGGAGGCCGGCCGCCGCATCGTCGAGCAGGGCTTCGAGATCGGCCGACCGTCGCGGATTCATCTGGCCGTGGGGGAGACTCTGGCCGTAGGGGGCCGGGTGGTGCCGGTGGCCGAAGGGCAGCTCCTGGAGTGAGCTGGCAACCGGCACCGGCGCGGGTGCCCCGCAGAACGGGGGTGCCCCGCAGATCGGGGCGGGACCGTCACTCGCCGTCGAGATTGAAGCGGAAGCCGACCTCGTAGAGCACGTCGTCGCTGTCGAAGGCGTCACTGGCGATGCCGTTGGCGCCCACCAGCAGCGAGGCCGACGGCGTGAACCAGTAGCGCAGTCCGGCGCTCCACAGCGGGTCCGAGGCGTCCTCGTCGTCGAACAGCATGCCGATGCTGCCCTCGGCTTCCAGCGCCGCGGTCAGGGCCGCGCGGAGCACGATCTGCGCATTGGCGGCATGATCGCGTTCGTCCAGATCCAGGGCGCCCACCTCGGTGTCGTACTGCAGGTAGGTGTAGCCGGCGCTCACCAGCGCGGACACGCGCTCGCCGAGATCGAACACCCGCCCGACCGACAGATCGTAGCGGGTCTGGGACACCTTCAGGTCCGGGTTGCTCTCCTTGAGCCGCACGTGGCCGACACCGCCCTGGACGACCCAGTGCTCGTTCGCCTCGACGCTGACCTGGGCCGCGCCGCCGCGGGTGCTGTCGTCCGACGGCTGCTGGTAGCGGGCGTCGAGATACTGCCAGGTCAGCGCATCGGCAGCCGCCGCGGGCGCGCCGCAGGCGACCGCGAGTCCCGCCAGGAAGGTCATGGATCTGATCAGCATGTTCCGGTTCTCCATTTCCGGGTGTCGGACGTCAGGGTCCGTAGTACTTGTTCTCGATGGCCCGCACGAGCGGGTTCGACGTCAGTGCGCGGGGCACGCCGCGGCTCGGCGCCGCCGACTGTCCGCTCACCGCACCCGGGCGCTGAAACTCGCCGGCGGTGCAGTAGGCTTCGGGTTCCCAGGTGCCCAGGGGCACGACGACGGCGTTGCCGACGTCGTCGACCTGCAGATCGAATACCGCCCAGCAGGCGGTCGGCTGGCCGCCCGGCGGGTTGAAGACCTGAGCCTGGCCCCGCAGGTTCAGCTCCACCCGGGCCGGCGAGGCCTGAATCGAGCCGGTACCGGAGTACAGGTGCACCGCGTAGCGATAGGTGCCCGGGAACGGAAATTCGGGGAAGGTGACGACCTCGGGACCGAAGCTGGTGACGTCGTCCACGTCCAGATCGATGGTGATGTCGTTGACCGTCACGGTGCGCTGGGTGAAGTTCACCTCGAAGTCACTGGCCTGATCGACGTCGGAGAACCCGTACAGCCGCGTGTCCAGATCCGAGGGATTCTCGCCCCAGGTCAGCGTCACCGTGGAACTGCCCGCCGAGGCCACCAGACAATCGACGATCGATGCGCCGCCGGCACCGGTGTTCACCTCCACGGTGCTGCTCTGCAGGCCGTCCGCCGCGGTGACGAGGACCGTCGACTGGGGCCGCACGTCCAGCACGAACAGGCCGTCGGCGTCGGTGACCGCCTGGGAACTGCCCAGGTAGGAGCCGCCGGTCGCCTTGACCCGCACGTTGTCCACCGGCGCCCCGAAGGCGTCCACCACGCAGCCGTCCACCGGCACGGGGTCGAAGGCCACGTCGCCGTTCCAGGTGGTGAAGTGACTCACCTGCCCGGTCAGCACCTCGAGCCCGCTGCCGAGCGTGGTCGGCGTCGCGCTGCCGTCCTCGGTCCAGTAGCCGGTCAGGGGATCGTAGTAGTACAGCGGTGTCGGATCCGGCGCGCCGCCGCGCTCGGCCTCGGCCACCGGCACGTTCACGTCGGCCACCTGACCCGGTGCCAGATCGAGCGCTTCGCCGCCACTGCCGATCAGGGTGAGGCTCATGGCGCCGTAGCTCTGAATCGGCGCGGTGGCGCCGCCGGGCTCCCGGGCCAGGTAGTCGCCGGGCATGACGTCGACGCTGACGCTCGGGTCCACCACCGTGAGCTCGGCCTCGACGCTGCCGGAGTAGGGGTTGCCGGCACCGTCCACCAGCGCCATCGGCGGAATGGACACCAGCACGTCGCCGCCGACGGCGAGATCCGCGCCGGTATCCGCATCGAAGGTGGTATCCAGATTCACCGGCAGCATCAGCAGCCGGACCACCCGGCCGCCGGCCGTGGTGGTATTGATCACCACCTTCGACTGCTCGGCGAAATCGTCCGGGTCGGCGTTGACCACGATGCGCCCGTCGAAGGTCGGCGCCTCGAGGGTCAGCAGACCTTCGGCGTCGGTGCTGCCCGACAGGCTCTCGGCCCCGTCGGACCAGAGCGCCGTGACGTCCACGCCGGCCAGCGGATCGCCGGTGAAGAAGTTCTCCACGCTGATGCGCAGCAGGTTGAGGGTGATGCAGCTGATCGACACCCCGGTGACGTCGTCCTCCTGGCTGGTGAACGTGGTCGCGGTATCGATGGTGCAGCGCTGGCTGACCGGCTCGTCGGCGATGGACAGGTCGAAGCTGTCGCCGGCCTCGAAGGCCTGCGTGATGGTGAAGCTGGTCCCGGTGAGTGCCCGCGAGTCACCGTCCCAGGCCAGGGTCACCGAGCCCTCGAGCCCGGAGATGGTCCCGGAGATGTCGCGGAAATCCGGTGCCTGGGGCGTCGGAGAGAAGTTGCCGATGTTGTCGGCATTGCTGCCGCCGCCGCACCCGGCCAGCAGCATCAGCGCGCCGGACGCGCCAAGAATGAGTCGTCGCATCGTCGTCGGTTTCCCTTCCAGACCGCACCGGCGGCGCGGCGCACCCCGCGGGTACCCGCCATCCACCGCCGGAACGGCAACGTTGCCAGTCATGTCCTCTAAAAAGACCTTAGACCAGATTCACGATTCGCCAAGAAACGGGCGGGGCCGATCAGGTGCGGAACAGCTTCTCGAGCCGGTCGAGGTCGTTGATCACCCGCCAGCGGCCGCCGCCCTGTTCCACCCGCTGCTGCCAGGCGGCGAGGCGGTCGAGATACTCCCGCGGATCGACGTTGTCCGAGCGGAGCTTGGTGACGTTGAGCGCCACCACGTCCACATCGGCGAAGGTGAGGGGAAAGTCCCGGATGTAACCCTCTTCGAGATCCTCCTTGAGGTCGGAGAAGATGAAGATCGTCCGGCGCCCCGGGTCCTTCTCCTCGAGATACTCCAGCGCCTGCAGCAGCCCGCCCGAAATGTCCGTGTAGGCGGACGGCCGGACCCGGCTGACGAATTCGGAGACCTCGGTCTGGAACTGCCGCTTCTGCCCGTTGGCGGTGCTGGGCCGGTCGTCGAAGGTGGCCTTGGCAACGATGTCCTTCTCGCTGAAGCTGGCGGTGTCGATGCGCGCCACGGCGAAGGAATCCCCCGGTTCGAGTCGCGTCAGCGTGAAGTTGATGATCTGCCGGGCCTTGTCGATCTCCTCGGTGTAGGTGCCGGAGGTATCGAGCAGCATGTAGACGCCGGTGGCGCGGCTCGGCGGCGGTCCGCCGCAGCCGGCGAGCAGCAGGGCGGTCAGGGTCAGCGTGGTGATGGCAAGCTTCATACCGCAGCCTCCCCGTAACCGCCGAAGCCGTCCGCGACGTCCCGTCCGGTGCCGTCGCGCCGTGCCGCGCTGCGGCGCAGCTCCGCATCGATGTCCTCGGCGGCGGCGCGACGCTCGGCCTCGCGGGCCGCGCGCCGTGCCCCCGCCGCGGCCAGGCGCCGGTCGAGCCACAGCGGCGCGAAGATCACCACGTCGTACAGATGCTGCAGCAGCACGCCGAACTGGCGGACGAGCTGGCCGCAGATGCGCAGCGTCAGGTTCGCCAGCCGCAGCACGAGGATGGCCGCCATGCCGAGCACGTGGCGCAGCGTCTGCACGAAGGTCTCGAGCGGAATCGCCACGAAGGTCAGGGCGAAGGGCAGTATGAAACCCATCCCCATCTGCGCGGCGGTGGTGATCCACAGGGCCTCGGAGGTCATTGCTCCGCCGGCGGCATCGCCGCGCAGCAGCGAAGCGGTGGCCAGCTCGTCCTGCAGCAGGATCTCACGCATGTAGGCGAGCCCCGCCTCGACGCTGGCCAGCGTCGTCAGGATGATCAGCGTGAACGCCACCATGTACACCCGGGTGCGGTCCGGCAGCGCCGAGATCACCGGGAACAGCCGCGTGATGCGCAGGGACTCCATGAGGAACAGGCCCATGGAGATCTCCACCAGGATGATCACCAGCGCGGCGATGTCGGCGGTCTGGAACGCGCCGATGTAGCTGGTACCGCCCACCATCTCCGCCATGGGTCGGGCGATCAGCGAGAAGTTGATGATCGCGCCGCCGATGGCGACCGCGATCACCAGGGCCGAGACGGCGAACTGCACCAGCGCCGAGGTCGACAGCGTCTGCACCGCCCGGTCGGTGCCGGCGAGGATGTCCCGGTACTCGTCCATGTGGCGGTCGATGGAGCGGGAGCGCTCGAGGATCGAGTCCACCGAGGCCTCCATGCGCTTCAGCGTGCCCTGGATGGCCCGCCAGCGGGGCATCATCCGGGACAGCAGCCGATGCCGTTCCCGGCTGCCGTCGCGATAGGCCGCAAGCGCCCGGTCCTGGGACTTCTCCATGGATTCGTGAACCGACTCCAGGACGTCGCGCACGCTCGGATCCGATTTGTCCGCGGCATCGGCCACGGCCTTCACCGCCCGGCTCCAGCCGGGCACCTGAGGCGGTACCTCGGCCGTGCTCTGATGATCCTCGTCGATGCGCTGAATCGCCTCGGTCAGCGTCCGCTGGGTTTCCGGATAGCGCCCCAGGTCCCGGGCCACCGTGGCGGTGATGCGCTCGAACTCACGGGTGACGATGCGTTCCTTGGCCTCCCGGCCGGCGGCGAGCAGCACCTCGCGATTGCGCGCCTCCAGGTGATCTTCGGCGCGTCGGGCGCCGAAGGCGGCGAGGCGCAGGGCGTTGTGCACCATGCGCGCCATGGTCGTGATGCTCTGGCGGGCCTGGTCACGGCCCAGGTACATGATCGTCACGACCACGACCGCCCAGATCAGGGCGGAGGTCGCGACGCTGTCGGTCAGCATGAACAGCTCTTGCATGGTCCTCTCCCCCGTCCCTTGAGGCTCCTGTGTGTTCGCGGCCAGTCTGAAGCGATTCGTAAGCCCGGACTGTGAAACCGCTTACAAAGGTGGAAGGTCGATGGAGAAGACGGGTTTCGTGACGGGGTTCCGGGCGCGCTGTGCTAGGGCCCGGGACGGGAAACGCCCCCCGCCGGACGGCGGGGGGCAGGGGATCATCGGCGGGTGGGCTTGCCGCCCGGCCCCGGATCCCGTTCGTCGCGACGCCCATCCTTGTGGCCGGGCCCGTGATGCTGGCCGCCGGCCGGCGTGAACAGACGCTTGTAGTTCCCGAGATTCAGGAACCAGGTCTCTCCGGACCAGTCCTCGACGCCATCGTTGTCGGTGGACAGGAACAGGCGGTTGCGACCGTCGATGGCGACCCCTTCCGGCTTGTCGGTGATCCATCCGCTGCTGGCCTCGAGGACCGGGATCATGTCGTAGACCGACTTGTCCCCGGCAGAGACCGTACCGTCCATGGCATCGCGAAGCTTGAAGCGAACCAGCGTCTTCAACGACGCGAAGTCGCCGGTCCGGTTGTCGCGCTCGATCACCACGACGTCGCCGCCGCGGCCCAGGGTAATCTCGGACAGGCCGACCCAGGAGGCTGCGTCCGGCACCGGGGCCAGCTCGTAGGCGACGTGGCTCCACTTGTCGTAGCCGGGGTCGTATATCCATATCCGGGTGAATCCCGGCTCGTCGTCCAGCGCGGTGCAGCCGGGCGTCGTGTAGGTCCAGGGCAGCTGCTGTGCCGCCAGCAGGAGATAACCCCGGCGCGTGGGCAGAACCGCCACGCCCTCGAAGCCGTTGTCCAGCGTGCCGCCGTCTTCGGACGCGGCCCGGCAGGCCTCGATCTCCGCCGGCAGACCCACTTCCCGGAGCACGTTGCCGTAAGCGTCGGTCTGGACCAGCAGGTTCGGCCGCGAGCCGGGATCGTCGCCCTCGCTGGCGATCCACCAGGTCCCGTCGGGGGCTACCGCGATGCCTTCCGGATCGTAATCACCGCTGCCGCCGACCAGGGTAACGGCCTCGGTGATCACCGCAGGCTTCGAGGACACGTCGATGCGGAACACGTTGCTGACGTCGTAGTAGGAATCCCAAACGGCCAGCAGCGAGTCGTGTGCCCAGGGATCGGCAACCATGCCGGACAGAGCCGACCAGCCGATCCCCTCGTCGGAAACGATCTGGGGATAGCTCGGGGCGGCGCGGCCGAGCTGATAGATCATCATGGTTGATCGCACGCCGAAAGACGGATCGTCCTCCTCCCCGGACACCACCAGCAGATTGCGGCCAGGCACGGCCAGCACGCCTTCGGGCCCGAGTGGCGCGGGCAGCAGCTGCACGAACTCGACGCTGCTGCCGACCTGCCGGTACACGGCGATGAAGCTGCCGCGCTCGGACCCGACGAACAGGTAGCCGTCGCCGGCGAAGCTGCCGAACTCCACGGACTCCGGCTCGGACCCCTTGTTCTCCGAGCGGTCTTCCGGATAGTGGCCGTGGGCAACGGCGATCGCCTCGAAAGCGCTGCCGCTGTCGTAGGCCACGCTGCCATCCTGGCAGAACAGCGTGAAGCCGCGACTGCCTCCGAACAGGTCGCCTTCGTTAGCGGTGGCGATGGCGTCCTCACCGCCGCAGACCCCGGGTACCCAGCTCACCGCATCGGGCTCCCGCGGCACGCCGGCCAGGGAGTCCGTCAGCGCGATGGCGCCGTCTTCGTGGGCGTCGACGGCATCGAGATCCACGGTGCCGGCGGAAAAATCCGCCACGACGGCGCCAGCGGCCAGATCGACCACGACGATGTGGTTGTTCTCCTGCAGGCTCACGACCGCCAGGTTGCCGGCGTTGATGTCGACGTACTCGGGCTCGGGATCTTCAGGGGCGTAACCAGACAGGCCGGTGAGATCGACGGTGGACAGGCTCCAGCCGCTGGCGATGTCGACGATCGCCAGGTAACCCGGCGGATTGCCGATCTCCGGCACGGTCTGGGGCAGCACCCCCACGGCACCACCAGCATCTTCGCAGGCGTCCTCGGATACGTCGCCCGGCTGTTCGGGGCCGTCCTCCGGGACCGGCGCGCCGCTCGAGGCACCGCCGACGCAGATTTCCTCGTTGCGCTCGTTCTCGATGGCCACGGCAACGTAGCGGCCATCCGGGCTGATGGCCACGGAATCGGGCTGGCCGCCCAGCTCGACGGAACGCACGATCGTGCCGCTCGCAAGGTCGACCACTACCAGCTCACCACTCGTGTCGGTGAACGACTCGCTGGTGTTCACGCCAACCAGCGCCAGATCGTCGCCCAGAACGGCGACCGAGGTCGGTTCTCCGCCCACCGCGATCTTGCCGGCCGGCCGAGGGTCGGCCGCATCGCTGATGTCGACGAGACCGATTTCCTCCAGTTCGCTGTCCGTGTAGACCAGCATCATGCCATCAGCGGTCGCAGCGACGATCTCGGAGACCGTCTGATCGCCGATGTCGGCGTTGTTGGTGTAGTTGGCGAAGGTGGCGATCCGCTCGAAACCGCCTTTGTCCGGCCCCGGTCTGCCGTCGCCGACCCCGTGCGCCTGCACGGT